>JACCDR011543525.1_pt1 | contig 121971 bp, 197 predicted proteins | sample 7446431 | NCBI WGS metagenome assembly JACCDR01 (sample SAMN15323443, study PRJNA562643) | freshwater metagenome | isolation source: river surface water | place: USA:Blue River Watershed | collected 2017-08-17
GCGGCTCCGGCCACATCACCCGGGGCGCGAAAACGTGCGCCATCACCGTGCGCACCGACACCCACCTCGTCACCCTCGAACGCTCCGCCACCTCCGGCCTGTACCGGATCATCGACCTGGCCACCGGCGTCGAGGACACCTACACCAAACTCGCCGGCGCCATCCCCGAGGCCGTCACCGCCGCCCTGCGCCTCACCCCGGCCCAGACCGGCACCGCCGCCCTCAACATCGCCGCGCAGTTCGACCCGCCGTTCCTGCTCGACGACACCGGCGCCGCCGTCGCCCGCACCCTCGGCGAACTCACCCACGCCCACCTCCTCCTGGAGGCCGTCCGCGCCGCCCACAAGGCCCGCCTCGCCCTGTCCGCCACCCTGCGGACCAAGACCGTCGACCTGGACACCGCCACGAGCCGGCTACGCGACTACACCGACCTGCCCGAGCAGCTCGCCCGCCAGGACGCCGCCGAAGCCACCGCCGCCCGCGCCGCGACCCTCCAGGCCACCATCGCCCGCCTCACCGAAGCCATCCGCGCGGTCGAGGACGCCACCACCACCCTCGCCACCGCCGTCCCACCGTCCACACCGGACATCGCCGCCCTCGACGCCGTCTACGCGGACTACGCCGACTACACCGCCCAGCTCCACACCTGGATCGCCACCGCCCGCGACGCCCAGACCACCGCCCACCACCTCCAGCAGGCCCACACCGCCGCCGAGGCCGCCCACACCGAACTCCACGACGCCCTCACCGCCGCCGGAACCTGCCCCACCTGCGGCCAACCGACCCGCAACCAACAACCGACATAACCCGTTAGGACTGGTATGACCGTTTTGCTGTACGGGGGAGGCTACGGCAGCTCTCCGGAGCCCTGCACGCCGCTCCCGACCCACATGGAATGCCCTCCGCCGCCCTCGGGATCACCGTCGCCCCCACCGCCGTCGGAGTCCCCGTCCCCTTCTCCGTCGCCCTCCCCATCACCATCACCGTCCCCGTCGCCGTCGGACTCCCCGAGCCCGTCGCCGTCCGAGTCGCCGACTCCGACCGCCACGACGCCGACGACGGACACTCCCACCTCGCCGTCCGACACGACCCCGGGAACCGTCGTGCCGGACGTCCCGAACCGGCCTGGCCTGCCGGTCACCGGCGACAGCACGAGCGGACTCATGGTCGCCGGCGGCGGCGCTATCCTCATCGGCGTCGTCCTGGCCGTCATCGCGGCCAAGATGCCGTGGCGCCGCGGAGAGCACAGCTAAGTCCGGCGCAACCACCGCCGCTGTCGCGGTAGAAGTCCCAGGGGGAAACACCCTCTGGGACTTCTTCGCATTCCGGGGGTCAACGGTGGCCGAATACGTACTCGTCAACGACGTCCACCTCGCCGACCGACCACCCAGCTCCTGCACCGACACGTACCTGGCCGACCTGTTCGACCTCATCGAGGCCGTCTTCGACCTCGCCGCCCGCCGCTCGGCCGCGGCGGTCATCTTCGCCGGGGACCTGTTCCACATCAAGACCCCGGGGCGCACCAGCCACGCCACCGTCATGCGGTTCATCGACATCTGCCGCGAGGCCATCTGCCGCGTCCTGGTCGTGCCCGGCAACCACGACATGCAACACGACCGCATCGAGTCCATCATGGAGTCCCAGCCGCTCGGTGTCGTCTTCGCCAGCGAAGCCGCGCACCCCCTCATCGGCTACACCGCCCTCGCCGAGGCGATCATCAGCGACCCCGTCTACGGCGTCCCCTGGCTCAAGCACTTCACCCCCGACACCGTCGCCGAAGCCCTCTCCGACTTCCGGCACCAGCCGATCAAGGGCCACAAACTCGTCGTCACCCACGCCCCGCTGTACCCGCCGGGCCAGGAACTGAAGTACGAGTACTACCCGGCCGCCGCCTGGGCCGAGGCGATGCGCCACGGCGACACCGTCCACTACGGACACGTCCACGAACCCCACGGCATCTACGACGTGGACGGCGTCCGGTTCTCCAACCCCGGCGCCCTGTCCCGGGGCAGCCTCCACGAACACAACCTGAAACGCGGCGTCCAGGTCGCCGTCTGGGACTCCGCCACCGGAGCCACCACCCACGTCGAGGTCCCCCACAAGCCGGCCAGCCAGGTCCTGCGCGTCGCCGAAGCCGTCCAGGCCAAGGGCGACCAGGCCGTCTACGCCTCCTTCCTCGACGCGGTCGGCAGCACCAGCCTGCCGATCACCAGCCTGGAGGCGGTCATCGACAACATCCGCCGCCGCGACGAGCTGACCGAACCGGAGAAGGACCTCATCGTCACCCTGCTCACCGAGGCCGCCGCGTGAACGCCGACCTGTCGTTCCGCCCCACCGGGTTCGGCGACGTCGTCCTCGTCGACCTCGACTCGACCCTGTCCGACACCCGGCCCCGCCGCCACCTCGCCCCGACCGTCGACCCCACCAAGACGTGGACCGACTTCAGCCTCGGCGCCGGCGACGACCGCCCCATCCCCGGCCCCATCCGGCTCGTCCAGATGCTCGACCACGCCGGCTACGACATCCACATCGTCACCGGCCGGCACACCACCGCCCGGACCCTCACCGAGGACTGGCTCACCAACCACTACGTCCCCTACCACCGGCTGCGGATGCGCACCGACGCCGACCCGACCGACTCCGGCCACATCAAACTCGCCTACGTCAGCGAACTCCGCGCCCGCCAGTACCGGATCGTCCTGGCCCTGGAAGACAACGTCGACATCGCCAACGCCCTCGAAGACCGCGGCGTCCCCGTCCTGTGCTGCAACCCCCGCTACGGCAGCCGGCCATGACCTGCCCCCACGACCTCACCGTCTCATGGTCGGGCCTGCGAGCCCACGAGGAGTGTCGACAAAGGACAAAGCTCGTCCGCGCCGGCCACCGCAGCCCCGTCCAGGACCTCCGGAACTTCTACCACGGCATGGTCGTCGACCAGATCATGCGCCGCTGGCTGGCCGACCCGCTCCACCCGCCCGGCGGGATGCAGACGATGGTCGACACCTACATCGACGCCGAAGCCGAACGAGCCCAGGCCGCCGGCGAAGGCATCGTGCGGTGGCGCCACGCCGGCGACAAGGACGACGTCCGCCAGTTCTGCGTCGAGCTGTGCGAGCGCCTGGAGCCGATCCTGCGGGACCTGATCCTGCCCCATGTCTCCTACACAGCCCGCCGGTTCCGGGTCCCGATGACCGTCCCCTACCTCGACGGCACCCCGACCACGATCACCCTCATCGGGGAGATCGACCTGCTCGTCGCCCGCGCCGACGGGGAACGGATGATCTGGGACCTGAAGGCCACCCGCGACGACTCCTACTACCGCAAGGTGATGGGGCAGCTCTGCTTCTACGACGTGGCCATCAACGCCGTGCACGGCAAGAGCCCCGTCACCGCCGGCCTCATCCAGCCGATGTGCGCCGAACCGGTCCTGGAGTTCGCGTTCACCGAGGACGACCGCCGTCAGCTCCTGGCCCGGGTCCTGCGCATGGTCGACGACATCTGGCGCGACAACGCGCCCCTCACCACCGCCACCAGTCGCTGCCCCAAGTGCGACGTCCGCCACGCCTGCCCCCGCTTCACCAGCCTCGCCAGCAGCCTGCGCTCCGCCGCCCAGGAGAGCCGATGACCGACGACTACGCCACCCAGATCGCCGAGCTTCAGGCCCGCGTCATCGCCGCCGACCGGGCCCGCGCCCGCGCCGAGGCCCAGCACGAAACGGCGACGCTGCTGGCCGATAGAGCCGGGCAGCGACTCAAGGACGAGTTCGGTGTCGACACCCCCACCGCCGCGCTCGCCCTCCTCGATCAGATGAAGACCGCCCTGGAGCGGGAGTTGACCCTGCTCCGCGACCAGCTCGACGCACTGGAGACCTAAATGGCGCAGGTCATCGATTCCCGGCAGCTCATCGCCGACATGCTGGCCGAACCCACCGTCGATGCCGGACCGGTCACCAGCCAGGTGACGCTGGAGTTCACGATCAAGCGGTTCGTCCTGGCCCTGCTGCTCGACAAGGCCGCCACCGTCGTCCCGTCTCGCGACGTCATGCCGGTCCTCAAGTGCCTCCAGTTCCACGTCACCGACACCCGGCTGCGGGTCGTGGCCACCGACCTGGAACTGTCGATGATCTGCGCCACCGAGATGATCACCGTCGCCCAGCCCGGCACCGCCGTCTTCCCGGCCCGCAAGATGCTCGATATCCTCCGCGAGGCCGACGAAGGCGACGTCCACGTCCGCGTCAGCGCCGGCACCGCCTCCATCACCATCGGCCGCACCACCTGGCGGCTGCGGCTCATGGGCGGCGACGACTACCCGCCGATGCCCGAGATCCACGAGGTCACCCTCACCGCCGTACCCCGGCCGGCGTTCCTGGCCGCCCTCCAGTCGGTGCGCTACGCCGCCTGCCGCGACGCCAACCGGGCCAGCCTCATGATGATCGACATCCGGGGTGGGCGGATGACCGCCTGCGACGGCGCCCGGTTCCAGCAGGCCGCCATCACCACGCTGCCATTCGGGTGCCAGATCCCCATCGGCGCCGTCGATGACCTCATCAAGCTCCTCAAAGCCTCCGAACTCGCCGACATCCACATCGGAGAGTCCGCCCACCACCTCATCTTCCGGCTCGGCGCCGACGTGCTCATCGTCGCCAAGATGATGGCCGCCTGGCCCGACGTCGAAGCTCAACTCCTGCGCCCCGCCCTGGAGAACCGGCACAAGCTCACCATTGACCGGACCACCCTCATCGACGCGATCAAGCGGGTCCGGATCGCCGCCGACCCCGAAACGTCCGCCCTCGCCCTGATCCTGCGCGACTACACCCTCACCATCAGCGCCCGGGACAAGTTCGACAACTTCGCCGAGGAGGTCGTGGACGCCACCTGGGACGGCCCCGACCGGACCATCGTCGTCAACCACGCCTTCCTGGCCGACCTCATCGGCATGTCAGCCAGCCCCGTCATCACCCTGCACCTGGGCGACGACACCAAGACCCGCAAGGCGCCCATCATGATCCGCGACACCGACGCCGGCAGCGTCGGCGTAGTCCAGCAGATGATCGCCGACTGGGTCGGCGCGTGAACCCCACCCTCGACGCGCTCACCGCCTGGCTGCACCGCAACCGGCGCCACCTCGACCAGCGGGTCGGGGAGGCCCGCCAGCTCGCCACCACCGCCCAACGGCTCACCGCCGACATCGCCGAGCTACGCACCCGCGAACAGCTCCACGACCGGGCCGCCGCCGTCCTGGCCTCCATCGCCGACGAACGCCAGACCGCCACCCAGGAACGCATCGAAGCCCTCGTCACCCAGGGCCTGCACGCCATCTTTGGCGAGGACTTGTCTTTCCACATCATCCCCACCACCCGAGCCAAGACCCCCGTCGTCGACCTCATCGTCCGGTCCCGGATCGGTACCACCACCGTCGACACCCCGGTCATGGACGCCCGCGGAGGGGGACTGGCCGCCGTCGTCGGGTTCCTCCTGCGTCTGGTCGTGCTCCTGCTGTCCCGGCACCGGCAAGACACCGTGCTCGTCCTCGACGAGACGTTCGCGCACCTGTCGGCCGAGTACGAACCGAGGATGGCGGAGTTCCTCCGCGAACTCGTCGACCGCACCGGTGTCCAGGTCATCCTCGTCACCCACTCCGACGCCTACAGCGACGCCGCCGACGTCCGCTACCGGTTCACCCTCAAGAGTGGAGAAACGGTCCTCACCCCGGTCTGAGCGTCGATCCCGCGCATCCGCGCTCGACCAGTCGGTAGGTGGGAAGTGACATTCTCGCTCCCCAACGGTGACTTCGCCCCGTCGGCCAAGGTCATCGCCGACTCGATCACCCCGGCCGGCAACCGCCTCACCACCGTCGAGGTGAACCTGCACCGGTTCGTGCTGGCGGAGCTGAACACCCACCGCGTCTTCTCCCGCAACTCCGCCTCCAGCCGGGCCATCCCGGTGCGCCGGATGCTCGACAACGTCGCCCGGGTCACCGCCGTCCCGCTCGTCTGGGCCAGCGAACAGAAGGGGATGCAGGGCGGCGACGAGATCGACGACCCGGCCACCGCCCGCGACATCTGGTACGCCGCCCGCGACGCCGCCATCGCCCACGCCGAGAAGCTCATCGCCCTCGGCGTCCACAAGAGCATCGTCAACCGGCTGCTGGAGCCGTTCAGTCCCCACACGGTCATCATCTCGGCCACCGACTGGGACAACTTCTTCGACCAGCGCTGCTCACCGCTCGCCCAGCCGGAGATCCAGATCCCCGCGACCCTGATCCGCAACGTCATCACCGGCAGCCTGCCCATCCCGGTCGAGTGGAAGCAGTTCCACCTGCCCTACCTGTCCCACACCGAGAAGCAGGACATCCCCGAACAGCACTGGCCGGCGGTGTCGGCCGCCCGCAGCGCCCGCGTCTCCTACCTCACCCACGACGGGCGCCGCGACTGGGAAGAGGACCTGCGCCTCTACCGGCGCCTCATCCAGGCCGAACCACCGCACTGGAGCCCGCTGGAGCACCCGGCCGTCGCCCACCCCCTCGCCCACAACTCCGGCAACTTCACCGGCTGGCGTCAGCTTCGCCACATCGTCGCCGGAGCCTGACCGGTGGCCGCGCCGGCGCACACCCAACGGTGGCTGGACGACAACGCCCACCGGATGGACCTCGCCTGCCAGTTCCTCGGCGACGAACCCAACGCCCGCCGCACTCCGTGGGAACCGGCGACCGTCCGCTGGTGCCTGGTCGCGTCCTGGCCGTATGAGGCCGCCGCCGGCAACAGCAGCATCCCGGCCGTGTACAAGGCCATCAACGACGCCGGCTACCTGTGCGACCGCTGGTACCTGCCCGCCACCCCTCGTGACCTGCGGCTGCTCGACAAGGCCGGCATCGGCTGCTTCGGCATCGAGTCCAAGCAGCCCCTCACCGCCTTCGACGTCATCGGCAGCAGCATCAGCTACCCGGTCCTGGCGATGAGCTACATCAAGCAGCTCACCATGTCCGGCATCCCCGCCCGGTGGGCCGACCGCGACCCCAACACCTCCCCGATGGTCATCGTCGGCGGCCAGTCCTACGGCGCCCCCGAAGTCCTGTCCCCGGTCGTGGACTGCTGGTGGCTCGGCGAAGTCGAAGACGAACCAGGCAACCCCGGCATCGCCACCGTCTGCCAACGCATCGCCGACTTCAAAGCCGGCGGCCACTGGAACACCGACCGGCTCGGCTGCTACACCGACCTCGGCCGCGAGTTCCCGTTCCTGTACTTCCCCCGACTCGTCACCGTCGGCTACGACTACGAGGACCGCCACGACACCGGCGCCGGACCGCTGCCGTCGAAGCAGGTCACCTCCTACACGTCCACCGTGGACGGGCTGCGGATGCCGTTCAAGCGCCGCTACGTCAAAGACCTCAACAACACCGTCGCCCTCGTCGACCCGCCCCTGCTCTACGCTGATCCAGCCATGGGGTCTGGTGATCTTGAGGTAGCCCGAGGATGTCCGGCATGGTGCAGTTTCTGCGCATTGTGTCTCACTGGGGACACGCAATTCATCACTATCGACGGCGTTCGTCGCCTTGATGCACTCGCTGGTAGCTCCGCCTCGGTCTGGACGGAAGGGGGCTGGAAGTCTGCAATTGTCGATCAGTACGGAACGGCGCCGGTCAACACCATCACCCTGGTTCCGGCCGACTTCGGAGGCTTCGGAAGCGCGGACACCTGCGCCTATGGCCATCCGCGTATCGGCGAGATTGACACCAGCAGCCATCAAACTGGCCGCACAGCCAAACTCACCCCGCAGCTCGCCGCAGAGATCCGCGACCGGTACGCCACCGGCGGTGTCACTCAGGCCCAGCTCGCTCGGGAGTACGGTGTCGCCACCCCCCAGATCAGCCTGCTCGTGCGAGGAAAGACCTGGCAGGCCCTTCCGGCTGCGCCGGCGGTAACCACCGACTCTACCTGTCGAACTTGCCGACGAATCCGCGGCAAGAACGCCTACTACCGCCGCACTGGTCAGCCACACCTCGTCCAGGAACTGGAACGCATTCCCGGATGGCACCGCACCCGAGGGTTTCGGCAGCTCCCACGACCCACCGTCACCGTGACCGTCCGCGCGACAGCCGACCATCGATGGCCGCTGGTCGACGGTACCGAAACCCATCACCTGGCCGTCGGCGATTTCGTCAGAGGCGCGGCTGTGCGCGAGGTCACCGACCCACACGTTGTCGAGCGTGGCTTCGTCCACGGACTCATTTTTGGAGACGGGACCAAGGGAAGGACGACGAAGAAGGGACTTGTCTTTTCGATCAATCTGTTCGGCGAGAAGGATCGGCGCTATCTTCCTCGGCTCACGCCGTTTTTGCGGTCAGACCTCAAGTACCAATCAAATCCAGTATCGGGAATCGCGGTCCTCCACATCGGCGGGCCGACCACACAGGGACCAAACGGCGTCTCTAGAGTCCACGTTCGCCTGGTCACCGACATCGAGATGAAAGAGTTCCCACCGCCGGAGGCTTCCCCTGACTACCTGCGCGGCTTCCTTGATGGCTGGCTTGCTGCCGACGGAACGAACTCCGACGGCCCAGACAGCGTCAAGCTGACGACCCAGCACCCAGGCGCCCAATCATGGTTGATCAACCACGCGGCCGTCGCCGGCCGTCTCCTCATCGGACACACGGTCGAGGACCGACCGACCAACTTCGGCGAACGCAAGAATCCCCTGCAAAAGTTCACCCTCGCGTCATCGCAGGCCCCGGCCTGGAAGGTACAGGCCATCGAAGTCGGCTCCCAGCCCGAACCGGTGTTCTGTGCCACCGTGGACGACGGCCACGGGTTCTTCACTCTCGCCAGCGGCATCTACACCGGGAACACCTACCGGCAGAAGCCCTACCGGCAGCGGACCGTCGAATCGGTCGTCGGCTACGCCCAGCAGTTCCAGAACAACATGGGCAGCGTCCGGATGGCTCCGTTCAGCCCCGACTTCCCCATGTACACCCAACGCAAGAAGCTCATACGCTCGCTGCTGGAACGGGTCTCCGACGAGGTCGACGCCCCCACCATGCGCGTGGACGACTTCGTCGCTGACAACCAGTTCATCCTGCTCCAGGTCCACGGCGGCATGGACTCGGTCACCCTCGGCGTCGAAGGCAGCTCGCAGCGGATGCGTGACCTCGTCGGCAAAGGCACCGCCGACGCCGACATCCGCGAGGCCGTCACCCGGGGCATCCGGGCCGGGATCAGGAAGATCAAACTTTTCTTCATCTCCAACCTCCCCGGCGAAGATGAGGGCGATGTCATCCGGGTCCTGAAACTGGCCAAGGACCTCGCCGACATCCGCGACAGCATGGCCCAGCCCAACGTCCGTATCCAGTTCTCCTGGACTCCGCTGTTGGTGGAGGCCAACACCCCGTTCCAGTGGTTTGCGCCCCAGACGTCCAACCGCATCCTCGGTGACGTGTGGGAGGAGTTCCGCGACCTGAAGATCGACTTTAAGCTCGGCGCCAAGGGCGAGCCGAACAAGGCCGCGTTTTTCCAAGCCTGCCAACGCGCTTCCCGCGACGTCGGCGAGGCCCTCGTCGATGCGATGCTCGACGTCGACCAAGCCTGCTGGGGCGGCGTCCCCCGCCATTTCCGCGACCTCATCGACGACAAGCTCAAGGCCCGCGGCTTCCACAATGGACTCGCTGACTGCTTCGACGAGCGGGTCCTGACCGACATGTTCGGCTGGGAGATGATCGACCAGGGCATCAGCGTCGATCTGCTGTGGTCGACGTACCGGCAGATGTGCGAGTTCATCACCGAGACGGACTCCCACACCTACGACGCCAACTACGACGATTCGTATCATGGCAATGAATGGATTTCGCGTTGTGACGTGACTTGCCACGGTAAGCGGTGCGGGGCGTGCGACTTCGCTGACCTGCGTATCCGCAAGGGCTACCTCCAGTCGGCGGCGTTCGAGTCGACCGAGGACCTGAGCACTGTCAAGCCGGTCGATCAGCGCAGTCAGGCGTTCCGGCTCCGGGCCCGGATCGTCAAGCAGTCCGCCTACCGCACCGTCGGCAACGATCACTGGCGGTTCAACCTGCGCCGGTCGGCGTTTCGGGCCCAGGCCCGCCTCGGCTGGGAGGCCGGGATCGCCAAGCGCAGCATCGTGTTCGCCTCCGACAGCAACCGTCACCGTGACCTGACCGCCGGCCTGGACTACGTCGAGTTCGCCTTCACCCGCAAACTGACTCCCGGCCAGATCCAGACGTTCGTGGACGAGATGAACGTCGACCTGCGTCAGTGGCTGACGATCACCGACTGGGTGGTGCATCCGGCGGCGTCGACCACCATGCGCACCGACGTCGACTACAACCTCTACGACCTCGAACTCGACGTCGACCCGGCCGTCGCCGTCGCCCGCCTCGCCGCCTGGCGCACCGACACGGTCGTGCCGATGCGGCTGAAGGTCGACGGCGGCTACTTCGCCCCGACCAGCGAACAGGTCAACGCCCACGACTACGTCGATGACCTCTGGCTGGTCCGCTACGGGACCCGATTGAAGCTACGGATGCTGGTGCGTGGCAAACCGTCGCCGTACAACATCTACGCCGCGTTCATGCGCCGAAGCTCCTGGTTGGACGCCGCCCGCAACACCGCGATCCGGCTGGAAGCCTTCGTCGTGTCCGACCGTGGCCAGCACGACTTCGTGCGCCCCAACTGTCAACGCTGTGGCTGGCAGATCCCGACCACCGTGCTCGACACCCCGTACCACCCGTCGTACTGCCCGCGCTGCCTGGACGAGCAGAACGGCGTCATCTTCGAGGAGCTGACCCCCGCATGAGCGACACCGCCGACGAACCGCAGACCGAGGCCCAGCCCGGCCCCGACCCGTCGAACACCCCGAACCCGGAGTGCCTCACCGCGCCGGTCGACGAGGACGACGACGTGTACGACCTCGTCGCCGGCCTCCAGCCGGATCAGGACGAGGAACAGCCCCGTCCGTGACCGCGTGGAGCGACACCGCCGTCCCCTGCTACGACCCCGACTGCACCGGTGTGGCCGAGCCGGAACAGGACGGCGGTCACCGCTACCACGCCTGCACGTCCTGCGGCTACAGCTTCAACTACGAGTCCGTTCCGACCGAGGCCGGCTCGTGCGAACTCGGCGTTCCCGAGGCGGTCCGCCGCGCCGCCTCGGTCGCCCCACCTACCCCGCTCCTGCTCCAGATCGGACGACGCCGTGACGATGCTTCGTGACAACACCACTGTCGAAGACCCCCGCCTGGACCGCATCGTCCAGTTCGACGAGGCCAGCCGTGCCTACCCGATCTGCGCGGCCCTCGGCGCCAGCCAGCAGCAGCCGGTCACGAAGCAGTGGACGATCCCGCAGACCGAGCCCGTCCTGAACCAGGGCCGCGAGGGCGCCTGCGTCGGGTTCGGTGTCACCAACGAACTCCGGTTTCGGCCCCACCCGATCAAGGGCCTCAACGAGACCTTCGCCCGGCAACGCATCTACTGGCCGGCGCAGAACATCGACCCGTGGCCCGGCGGGAGCTACCCCGGCGCCGCCCCGGTCTACGAAGGCACCTCGGTCCTGGCCGGTGTCCAGACTGCCGCGAGCTTGGGCTACTACAGCGAATACCGGTGGGCGTTCTCCGAACCCGAACTCGCTCTCGGCATCTCCCATCAGGGCCCGGCCATCATCGGCGTCCCCTGGTACTCCGGCATGATGCAGATCAAGGACAAGACGAACCCGATCATCACCCCCACCGGAACCGTCCAGGGTGGGCACTGCGTGCTGGTCATGGGCATCAACGTCAACGAGAGTTTCTACCAGATCTACAACTCGTGGGGTCCGGGCTGGGGTCAGCGAGGCCGCGCCTACCTGTCGCGTGCCCACATGGCCAAGCTCCTGTCGGAACGCGGCGACGCCTGCGTCATCACCGGACGGCTCACCCCGTCGCTGTCCCCGACCGTCTGACACCCCTGGCTGGAAGGTACCTCCCCGTGACCGAGCAGCTCGCCCTCAAGTACCGTCCCGCCACTTTCGACGACCTCGTCGGTCAACAGGCCGTCAACGTCCCGCTGCGCCGCATGGTCGTCACCGGCCAGGTCCCCACCGCTCTGCTGTTCAAGGGTTCCCGCGGCTCCGGGAAGACGACCAGCGCCCGCATCCTGGCCGCCGCCGTCAACTGCCACACCCCGCCCGGCCCCTGCCTGGCCTGCGTGTCGTGCAAGGCCATCGCCGACGGCACCAGCATGGACCTCATCGAGATCGACGCCGCCTCCCACGGCCTGGTCGACAACATCCGCGACCTGCGCCACCAGGTCATGTACTCCGTCGGCGGCAGCTACCGGGTCGTCATCCTCGACGAAGCCCACTCCATGTCCAGCGCCGCGTTCAACGCGCTTCTCAAGACCCTCGAAGAACCGCCGCCGGCCACCGTATTCGTCCTGGCCACCACCGAACCGGCGAAGATCCCCGACACCGTCGCCAGCCGGTGCATGGCCTTCACCTTCCGCCGGCTCACCATCGCCGAGATCTCCGCCCGGCTGGCCCACATCGCCGACGCCGAATCCCTGACCGTCGAGGCGGCCCTGCTCGACCGGATCGCCGAACGCGCCGACGGAGCCATGCGCGACGCCGTCATGACCCTCGACCTGATGGCCCGCACCGGCATCACCACCCTCGACGGCTACATCGCCCTCACCGGCGAAATCGACTACGGCCCGCCGATCGTGGCCGCCATCGCCACCGGCAACCTCGCCACCGCCCACGCCGCCGCCAGCGCCGCCTACGTCAACACCGGCGACGCCGACGCCGTCATCGACGCTATCGCCGCCACCCTGCGCGACCTGAGCATCCTCCACGCCGGCGGCACCCTGACCCACCAGGGCAGCGCCCTGGCCCACCGGCAGCTCCTGGCCGACAAGCTGTCCGCTGACGCCCTGCGTGTCGCCCTGGCCATCGTCTGGGACCTGAAGATCCACATCCGGGCGGCCGACAACCGGCGGCTGCTGCTCGACCTGGCCCTGGCCCAGCTCTGCGACAAGTTCGCCGCCGTGACCGCGCCGGCCCCGGCCCGCAAACTCACCCTGGCCGAGATGGGTGCCATCCGGTGAACGGCTACGGCCCCTTCGCCGGCTTCACTGGACGCTGCTTCCCCCGCCCCAAACTGTCCACCGCCCGGTGGCGGACCGAGAACCCGCTCGTGGGGATCGAGTTCAAGGACCTGTGGTTCACCCAGGCCAAGGTCCGCATCTGCGCCCTGCTCGACCGGCCCTGCGTCTGCGACGAACCCGAGTCGGCGCCGTTCGCTGTCCGATACGACGGACGACTGTTCCTCTACGACGGTCACCACCGCGCCATCCGGCACGCCCTCGTCCACAACGGACGGTGGATGAACATGTACCTGCACACCCTGGAGACGCCGTGAGCATCCGCCCCGCGCCGATCGACCCGCCGGAGATCCACCGCCGGCTCTGGGACGGCTTCATCGGCGAGGTCGGCTGGGACATCGGCGCCAACTGCGGCCAGACCCTGCCGGAGATGTCGCGCCGGTTTACTTACGTGGCCGCGTTCGAGCCGGCGATCGAATGCCACGACCACCTCGCCACCTGGGTCGGCCGCCCCGGCGTACGGATCTGCGACTACGCCATCTCCGACGTGGACGGCGACATCGACCTCGCCGCCCTGCCCGACAAAATCGACACCGGGCAGCTCGTCTCCCCGGGCACCCACGGGATGGAATGGAACCCCGACGTCCCCGACGCCGTCGCCCGGACCGTCACCGCCCGCCGGATCGACACCCTCGCCGCCGGGGAGATCCCGGCCCCGAACTTCTGCAAGATCGACGTCGAAGGGCACGAGGGCCGCGTCCTCGACGGCGCCACCCGCGTCATCGCCCAGCACCGCCCGGCTTTCCTGATCGAGTTCCACTCACCCGAGCTGTACGACTACTGCACCCAGGTCCTCACCGAGGCTGACTACCGCATCGAGACGGTCCGGCACCCGCACTACCCGACGGGATCGGCCATGTGGGGCCAGCACGGCTGGTTGAAGGCGTTTCCGGCATAGATCCGTCCGATAGAACCTCATGTGACGGACCGGCTCGATGACCTGGACGCCGCGTTCGAGCTGCCGAGCGTGGTGGAAGACCCGAAGCTGCGCGCCCTCTACGAGGTGATCGTGCACCGGATGCGGGCCGAGGCCAAGCACCTGCCGATGAACACCGTCCAGCAGCTCCTCATCGAGCGTATCGCCATGAACTACATCGTCCTGCGATCCAAAGAGGACGGACAGCTCGGCGGGTTCGGGACCGCGGCGGCGCAGAAGGACTACAACAGCTTCTGGCTGGCGATGACGAGCGAGTTCAACCGGCTGCTGGGCAAGGTCGAGCCGATGCAGGCCGCTGACCGCAAGGCGCTGCTGCGTGAAATCCAGCAGATCATCGTCACCACCGTCAATGATGTGCCCGACCCCAGGACTCGCAGCGAACTGCTGGAGAAGATGGCCGCCGCGTTCCAGGACGCGGGGATCTAAAGGGGAGACACCGACATGGCGATCAAGAGCACCGGTCCGTCGACCGGTGGCACCGAGCCGACCAAGGCCGACTACGACGGCGACAAGACCGGCGCCGACAAGACCGGCGCCGACAAGACGGGCGTCGAGAAGACCGGCGGCGAGACCGACATCAAGTTCTTCGAGGGCACCGTCGCCAAGGTCACCAAGGACGGCGAGACCGTGATGAGCGACCACCTCATGCCGGGGGAGAAGCTGCGCCGGGAGACCGACGAGGGCAAGCGGTACGAGGGCAACACCCGCAGCCGGACTGAGTCCGATGAGGACAAGGACGCCAAGAACAGCAAGTGATCCAGCCCGTCGGCCACGGGCAGGGAAGGACACACGGGTGGGCTCCACGACGATCTTCCACCGCGACGAGCTGGACCTCGTCGTGGAGCTGGCCTGCTCCCTGGACGAGAAGCCGGGCAGCAACTGGGTCCAGGACGCCGGCGGACTGCCGGAATACATCTGCGAGATCGCCCGCGCGGTCAAGCGGACCGGCAAGACGACCAGCCGCGCCATCGCCATCGCCGTGTCCCGGGTCAAGAAGTGGGCCGCCGGCGCCGATGACGTCAACGCCGACACCCGCGCCAAGGCCGCCAAGGCTCTCGCGCAGTGGGAAGCGCTGAAGGTCAAGAGCAAGGCCAAGTCGAAGGCCAAGGACGCCGTCAAGGCGACCCACACCAGCCGCGACATCCTCTGCCTGGCCGCCGTCGACTTCAACGTCGACACCGTCCGGCAGGCGTTCGACCAGCAGTCCCGCGAGGCCCGCGCGGAGTGGCGCAAGACGAACCCGAACGCCAACTACGAGGACGGTCCGCCCTACTTCTACATCCAGGAGCAGTGGACCAACTACCTCATCGTCAGCCGGGACAGCTACTCGCCCCGCCGGCCCCGACCGCTGTACAAGATCGGCTACACGGTCGACACGGACCAGAACGTCACCTTCGCCGACCCGGTCGAAGTCAAGACCGAGTACGTGGTGGTCAAAGACGACGACCTGTCCGACGTTGACGACTCCACCCTCCAGCAGCTCATGGCGGCCTCCCGCGACGACAGTTGCGCCCCGACCACCCTGGACCGCATCGCCCTGGCCGCCGCCAAGCCGACCGCGCTGGAGCGCATCGTCACCATCGCCGGAGGCTGACCGGTGACCCCCGTCCGGACCCTGCCCGTGGAGCAGGAACTGGTCGTCTACGCCGGCACCGACCTCATCCGCGCCTTCCGGTGGCTGCCCGACGGCGAAAACCCGCAGGACTTCACCGGCTGGAGCGCCTACGTCCACATCGGACAGGCGCGCGGCGAGTCGATCCTGGACCTGTCGACCGATAGCAACGGTGTGCAGTTGACCAGCGATGGCCTCATCCGGCTGCGGATCACCGCGACCCAGTCGGCCGCCCTCACGCTGCCCACCCTCGTCTACAGCCTCGACCTGAAGAACCCGGCCGGCATCCTCACCCGGTTCCTGCGCGGCCGGGTCACCATCGTGCGCGACCCCGCGCCGGCAGGCCCGTGATGCTTACCGAACCGGCCGTTACCGAGATCCGCACCCCGGTCGTCGAGATCGTCGAAGTCCACGCCCCGATCGCCACCCTGTACGAGGTCATCGGCAGCGACTTCAACCCCGCCCGGACCGCCTACAAGCACATCCAGACCATCCCGGCCACCGTCTGGACGATCGAGCACTACCTCGGCTTCGACCCCGGCGGCGTCACGATCATCGACGACGACGGATACCACGTGGACGGGTTCGGCATCCAGTACCTCGAACCGGGCGTCTCGCTGCGCCTGTCCTACGACATCGCCTTCGGCGGCGTCGCCTACATCTCGTAAGACCACGGGGAGAAGTCACCGATGACCGCGCGTAAGTGGGCCTCCAACCAGGACGCCAACGGCCTCAAGGCCATCAACCTCGGCACTCCCGACCCGGGCAGTCACGACTCGGCCCGGATCGTCGATGTCGAGACGTCCTACACCGCCGCGATCAGCCGCGCCAATCACGTCGGTACCCAGCTCGCCGCGACGATCAGCGACTTCAACACCCAGGTCCGCACCAACCGGCTCGACCAGATGGCCGCCCCGACCGGGTCGGTCGGCATGGCCAGCCAGAAGCTGATCAATCTGCTCGACCCGACTGCGCCGCAGGACGCCGTCACCAAGAACTACGTCGACAGCCAGCTCGCCTCGGTCGCGTCCGGGCAGACGATCAAGGGCTCCGTCCGGGTCGTCGCCGCGACCAACGTGGACACCACCAGCGCCCCGGCGTCGGTTGACGGCGTCGCCCTCACCTCCGGCGACATCGTCTTGCTCGCCGGCCAGACCACCGGCAGCCAGAACGGGCCGTGGACGTTCAACGGTGCCGGGTCCGCCCTCACCCGGGCCGCGAACTGGGACAGCCAGCCCGAGGCGGTTGTCGGGTCCTACTGGATCGTGCGGGAAGGCACCCAGGCCGACAAGTTCGCCCTGCTGACCAACGACTCCTTCACTCTCGGCACGACCGCCGCCGCCTACACCTACGTCGGCATGGTCACCGGTGTGAAGCCGCCTGTCGAGCAGGACCTCGGCAACGGCGCCCTGACGAGCTTCCCGATCGTGCACAACTTCGGCACCCGCGCCGTCGGGGTCATGGTCTACCGGACCAGCTCCCCCTACGACGAGGTCGAGGTCGCCATCGAGCACACCGACCTCAACACCGTCACCGTCAAGCCCGACGCTGTCTGGGCCACCAACGAGTTCCACGCCGTGGTCTACAAGCTCTGGGCGTGACCCGCGTATGGCCACCCGCACCGAGCAGTCCTACAACCGCCCGATCGCCATCGCGGTCATCGAAGGCGCGACCACGCCCAACCCTGGAACGGTCAACGCGGTCGCGCTGTCGACCCTGACCGGCGGATGGATGCGGTGGACCGGCACTCAATGGGTGCCGGTCCACCACGCACCCCACGGCACCCTGGCCATCCTCACCGCCCAGGTCGCCACCGGCAGCATCGCCGCCGACAACGTCATCCTGTCGGCGAAGATCCCCGCCGGCCTGTGCCGGACCGGGCAACTGTTTCGCTACAGCCTCTACGGCTTCTCCGGGCTGCTCGGTGTGGCCCTCACCTTCCGGCTGCGGGCCGGCACCACCGGCACCACCAGCGACGCCACCGCCTGGACGTCGATCACGTCCGCTGCCCAGCTTCTCGGCGCCCGCGCCGGCTACGACGGCTTCGCCACCCTGCGCGCCGCTGGCGGCTCCGGCATCCTGTTCGCCGACGGGAAAGGCTTCGGTGGCACCAACACCCTGCCGACCAACACCGCCGTCGAGGTCGCCGTCAACACCAACGCCGACTGGTACCTGTCGTTGTGCGTCACCGCGACCCTCGGCGCGTTCAACGTGGGCCACGCGAGCATCGAGGCGGCATGAGCGACTTCGCCTCGATGCTGCGCCAGGCGGCCACCGGCGCTGACACCGACTCCTCGGCCACCAACATCTTCGACGAGGAACCGGTCAGCCTGCGCATCTTCGTCGAGGACAAGCGTTACCTCGGCAACCCTCCACTGTCACCGGTCCAGTACGACGCCCTGCGTCACGTCGAGCGGGTCTACTACCCGGCCACATACAAGCTCCTCGCGCAGGAGTTCGACACCGGCAAGAAACCCGGAACCTTCCACGCCGGCGTCGTGTCCTCGTGGCGGGAGGAGATGTACTGGTCCCAGCCGGTCCGAATGTGCAACTTCTTCACGTTGCAGTGGGGCAAAGGCAGCGGCAAAGACCACGTGTGCCGGCTCGCGTCGTTGCGGATCGCCTACCTGTTGCTGTGCCTGCGATCCCCGCAGGAGTACTACGGGATGCCGCCCCAGGACACCATCCACCTGCTCAACGTCGCCTCCAGCTCCGGGCAGGCGCAGCAGGCGTTCTTCATGCCGATCGTGCGCGTCGTCCGCGACCGGGGCAGCGCCGCCACCCCGAAGTGGTTCTGCGACAAGGCCGACGCCCGGCAGAACGTCATCTCCTTCGCCAAGAACGTCGAGGCGATCTCCGGGCACTCCGACGCCGAGTCGCAGGAGGGTCTCAACTTGATGCTCGGCATCGCCGACGAGATCGACGCCTTCCGCAGCAAGAAGGAGATGAGCTTCCGCCGCGGCGCCTCCAACCGGGAACCGACCAAGTCGGCTGAGGGCATCCTGTCGATGATGCGCACCAGCGCCGCGACCCGGTTCCCCGAGGTGTACAAGAACCTGCGCATCAGCTACCCCCGCTTCCTCGGTTCCACCATCCAACGGTTGACCGCCGACGCGCAGAAGGACGTCGACAAGTACGGCATCGACTCCCGCCACTTCGTGTCCGGGCCTCTGGCCACCTGGGACGTCAATCCCCGGGTGAAGGGCAAGGAGGACTTCGCCCACGACTACCGCGAAGACCCGGTGATGGCCAAGGCCAAGTACGAGTGTCGGCCCAGCCGGGCCATCAACCCGTACTTCCGCAACCACCAGGCGGTCGACTCCTCGTTCCGGGAGGGCCTGGAACCGATCGTCGTCACCTACGAACGCGAGGTCGTCAACAACCGCACCGTCTGGGTACCCCGGTACACGTTCAGCGACGACTTCTTCCCGATCCGGGGCGCGATCTACTCGATGCACGCCGACATGGCCGTCACCGGCGACCGGGCCGGGATCGCCATGGCCCACGTCGCCCGCTACCACGAACACGAGACCGTCGCCGAAGACGAGGACGGCGCCCGGCACCCGATCTTCGAGATGCGCCCGGTGGTGAAGGTCGATTTCGTCATGTCGTTCCGGTCCGACATCACCGCCACCCCGCCCCGGGAGATCCAGATCCGGTGGGCCCGGCAACTGTGCAACGAACTCATCCGGCGCGGGTTCAACGTCCGCCGGATGACGTTCGACAGCTTCCAGTCGACCGACTCGATGCAGATCCTGTCCGCCCACGGCGTCGAATCGGAACGGGCCTCGACCGACACCAGCGAAGACCCGTGGCGCACCCTCAAGGACCTGTTCTCCGAAGGCCGAATCACGATCCCGAAGCCGATCCTGGCCGAGGGCAAGTCGTTCCTGCTCCGCGACGAACTGCTGTCGCTGAGCAAGCTACCCAACGGCCGCGTCGACCACCCGGTCGACGGCAGCAAGGACGAAGCCGACGCCCTGGCCCTGGCGGTCCTCGGCGCCATCCAGTTGGGCGGCTCCGAGGAGGCCGACAACGCCCGCGCCCACTACACCGGCGCTGAGTTCTCCACCGGCCGCGTCTTCGACATGCCGTTCGGGATCAGCGCCAAGAACCTGTTCGAGACCGGCCTGCCGAGCCTGCCGATCTGAGACCAGGTCACCAGAACGAGCGGAACATCCCCCGCGCCCACACCGCGAACACACCCAGGCTGAGCAGTACGCCCAGCACCACGCCACCGGCCACCAGCATCACATCCCGCATCGGTCCACCGTAACCACCGGATGTTCGACCGATAGGGCACAACGGACCAGTCTCACCCGGGGGAGTTACAGGGCATGACTCAGCCGGCCACCGGCAGCCGCAAGGACGAACGCGCCAACGGCGCGCTGCCCAAGCCCCGCCCCGACTTCGAGGTCGGCGTCGGCCCCTATCTGCCGTTCGTGCAGACGTACAAGGGCTCCTGGGAGGCGCTGCGCGACGACGAGATCACCGTCAAGCAGCTCATGGCCATGCGCCGCACCGACGGCCAGGCCCGCGCCCTGTACCGGCTCATCACCCTGCCGATCCGGGCGGCGGTGAAGAACGCCACCTACCTGCCACCGGACAATGTGGAGGGCGGGGAGGAAGAGGCCGAGTTCATCCAGCAGATGCTGACCCTGCCGTTCAACGCCGGCGGGATGAAGGTCCCGCTGAGCCGGGTCATCGCCCAGATGCTGATGGCCATCTTCGACGGCTTCTCCGCGTTCGAGCTGGTCTACACCCAGCCGAAGGACGGTCCGCTCAAGGGCAAGTGGACCCTGCGCAAGATCGCCAACCGGCCCGCTGACACGTTGACGTTCCTCATCGACGACAAGGCCGAATTCGCCGGCTTCCGGCAGCAGTGCATGTTCCAGAACCAGCAGATCGACCGCAAGATCGACGGCAAGGACTGCATCTACTACGCCGCCAACGAGGAAGAGAAGGCGTTCTACGGCCAGTCGTACTTCCAGGCGGCGTACTACCACTGGGACAAGAAGTTCAAGCTCTACATCATCGCCCACATCGCCGCCCAGCGGGCCGCGGTCGGCACCCGCATCGGCAAGATCCCGCCGCAGCCGAACCTCCAGGACAAGGCCGAGTTCAAGAAGGCCCTGGCCGAACTCGGGGTCGCGCAGTACATGACGATCCCCGACAACTACCAGGTCGAGTCGCTCAAGGAAGTGCCGCAGTTCAACTTCCTCGACTTCATCAACCACCACAACAGCCAGATGTCGAAGTCGATCCTGGCGTCGTTCTTCGACAAGGAGCAGGGCGGCGGCGGGTCGGCGAAGCTTGTCGACTTCGGACAGCAGTCCGACGCCCTGTTCCTGCTCATGCTCCAGACGATCATGAGCGAGGTTGAAGAGGTCATCAACCAGCAGCTCATCCCGCGGTTCATCAACTGGAACTTCGGGTCCGGCAAGTACCCCCGGTTCCAGTTCGGGTCGCTGAGCCAGGACCAAAAGAACGCGATGCTGGACGTGTTCAAGACCGTCGCCGTCGCCGGGCAGTCCCTGGCGATCCGGCCCGAGTTCGTCCACGAGCTGGAAAAGGAGATGGCCGCCGAGTTCGGCCTGGAAATCGACTGGGAGACCATCGAGGAGGAAGAGGCCCTCGCCGCCGAACTCCAGGCCCAGCAGGAGGAGGAGATGGCCGCCGGCGGCGGCTACGACCCCAACGGCCTCACCCCGCCCGGCCAGCCGCTCGGCGACCCGGCCGCGACCGCCGGGCTGCCGCAGATCGACCCGGCCGTCCTGCCGGAGGGCTTCACGCTGTCCCACGTGGACACCGATGACGCGACCGTCGCCCTCACCGGGCTGGCCCACGACCTGCTCGACGACGTCGTCGACCTCGCCCGGGGCATCCCGGTCGCCGGCGCCCGCCGGGTCCGGACCGCCGCCGGCGCTCGGATCTACGGCGTTCCGATCGGGTCGGTCATCACCCGCGACATGGAGCACAAGACCTCCGGCGAAGGGCAGAAGGGTAAGCCGTTCGGCGCCGGGCATCGCGACCCGATGGGCAGCCGGGAAACCCTCGGCGGCAAGTCCGGCGCCCAGGGCGACCTCGGCGGTGTCGTCACCGAACCGAAGGACTCGGCCAAGCCGAAGAAGCGCTACACCAACGCCAAGGCCCCCGGCGCGGAACTGCTCGTCTACTCCGACGGCACCGTCGCCGTCCGCGACGCCCAGGGCCGCACCTCGCAGCGCCAGAAGTACCAGATCGACGCCTTCCTGAAGCTCGGCTGGAAGATCAGCCAGTCCAGCACGCCGAAGAAGAAGTCGACCGGCAGCAAGTGAGCGACGACGAGACGCTGCGCGCCCTCGAACAGCAAGTCACCGAGCTGGCCGAGCGGCGCGTCATCGCCGTCGCCACCACCGTCCTGCCGGCCATCACCGCCGCCCTCACCGTCCGGCCCGGCCTGCGCCGCCCGTACCTGGCCACCGAGATCTTCTCCCGCCCCGACGTCGACACCGCCCTCACCCAGGGCCTGTCCGTCGCCTCCACCGGCCTGACGACCGTCCTCACCGCCGCCTACTGGGCCGGGGTGCGCACCGGCCTGGCGCGCGCCACCACCGACCTGACCGCCCTCGGCGTCGTGCTCGACAGCGTTCCCGACCCGGACCCGGCCGTCATCACCGCCATCGTCGCCAAGGCGACCACCGCCGTCGCCAACGCCCGCCTCGACATCGCCGCGTCCGTCCGGGGCGTCTACGACCCCCTTGCCGGCCTCGCCCCGACGATGACGACCGCCACCGTCCTGCACCAGGTCATCACCGCCGTCGACCAGGCCGTGCGACGGCTGGCCGTCCACGCCCGCACCAGCGCCGCCGTCGCCGTCCACCGCGGCTACACCGACGCCCAGCTCACCGCCCACCGGGCCGCCGCGACCCGCAACACCCACCTGCGGCTCGTCAAACGGTGGCAGGTCTCCGCCGGCGAGCAGTGCCCGGCCTGCACCGCCCTGGACGGCACCGAGATCGATCTGGCCGACACGTTCGACCCGACCGCCACCACCGACAGCGGGTTCCGCACCCCCGGCGTGGCCATCGACCTGCTCGGCCCGCCCCGCCACCCGCACTGCCGATGCCGGCTGGTCATCACCACCAGCACCGCCACCCGGCAACTCCAGAAGGCCCTCGACGTCGTCCCGCCCGGCGGCTACACCACCCTGACCGCCACCGCGATCCGCGCCATGCCCTCCACCACCTACCAGACCCTCACCGGGTTCCTCACCGCCGCGATCGAGCGCGTCCGGCGGCTGTCCCAGGACGTCCACCGTGGCTAGCCAGCGCTACCGGGCCACCAGCCCCATCACCTACGCCACCGCCCTGCTCGCCCTGGTCCGCTACGCCCGCACCAGCGACCACGACTTCACCTTCGGACCCGTCCGGCTGGCCGACGCCGTCCGCAGTGGACTCGACGTCACCGCCACCGACCTGTCACCCATCCAGGTGATGCTGGCCGCGATCCCCGGACTGGCGCCCGCCGACGACTAACCACCCCAGAACTCGCTGTATGTAGAACGACCGAGTACAGCGAGTAGTGGGGGTGTGTGGTGGGGGACGAGGTGTTGGGCTACGCCCTCAACAGCGCGGTGGTCGACGAGCTGGTGTCGTTCACGTTCACCGACGAAGTCATCAGCGTCAAGCAGGTCCCCGCGCCGAAGCCGTGGATCGTGGCCAAGCAGCACATCGATCCGCTGCTGTCGTCGAAAAAGAGCGACTGGGTCTGGCTTCCCGACGTTCCCGACACGTTCCAGACGACCCCGCCGCTGGAGATGCAGGTCGAGTCGACCGTGTCGACGGACCAGTTCGAGAAGGTGTGGCAGCTCACGGCCGGCACGGTCCCGGCGGCGTTCCACCTCGGCGACGTGCCACTGTCCGTGACCGATGTCCGGGCCGCGATCGACCTGCTCACCGCCAGCACCGACGCCCGGGTCAAGACCGTCCTGGCCGCCGCCCACAGCAAGGTCGCCGCCGTCGCGTTCACCGACGCGATGCTGGCCGAGGTCCGCGCCTACGACCCGACGCTGAAGGCCCGCAAGGACGCCGTCGTCGCGTTCCTGCGACGGCTGCTGGCCGGGTCGACCGTCTGCGGCCCGTTCGAGGTCAGCCCGTCCGGCTACATGCTCCCGCCGGTCCCGCTCACCTCGGTCTCCAGCCACTTCTACGAAGCCGACACCATCCGCAAGACGATCCGGTCGATCGCCGCGTCGTTCGCCAACCCGCGCCTGGTCGGCCGGGGTGTGTCCAAGATGGACCTCGGCGAGCTGCGGTCCTGGATCGGCTTCTGGCTTCGGGGCAACCTGCGTGGCTGCTACGACCTCGAAGCGACCTACACCAAGCCGCACCGCTTCCATCCCGGCCACCCCGACCGGCCCAGCACCAACCAGGTCACGTGGCGCCCGGCGATCGACTCCGAGGTCCCGGCCGGCGCTTTCGTCTACGGCGACTTCAACTCTCCGGAGAGCCTCAACGACACCGAAATCAACGCCTACCTCTTCCGCGCCCGCTGCGCCCACCCGACCCACATGACCGCCTACAGTCGCCGGCTCTGGGTCCGGTCCCACATGAAAGGCGACCAGCGCCGGGTCGACTCCCTGTCCAAAGACGCCGCCCACCGGGCCGCCGCGGGCGCATCGCCGCTGTCCGACCCGCCGGTCGACACCGTCCTTCCCGAGCTGAAACAGTGGCCGCACTGGCTCGACAGCGAACCCATGTTCTGGCCGCCCAGTTGCCTGGCCGGCTACCTGCACGCCCACGGGGAGCCGAATCCGCTCTGGTGGCGCGAACGGGTCGCCGCCGTCATCGACCACATCGCCCTCGTCAAGGCCCGCAGCACCTACGACCCGGCCTACCTTCCGCTGACCGTCGCCGCCGACCAGCCCGACCTCGCCGGCTTCCACCGCAAGCTCGTCTGCGTCGACCGCCACGACCGGGAATGGATCTTCAAACCCGTCGCCGACGACGATCACCGGTTCCGCGCCGAAGCCGAACACGGCGCCCACGTCCTGGCCCGCCGGCTGGGCTTCCCGACTGCCGAATCGGCCCTGCGGACCATCGACGACCGCTACGGTCAGATCCAGCTCCGCCACCGGGTCGCCCGCACCCTCGCCGACGTCTGCCTCACCGACCTGACCGTCGACCAGCTCGTCCAGATCGGCTGCGAACACCTGCTCGACTGGGTCCTGGACAACGACGACGCTCACGACGACAACATCGTCATCACCGACAGCGGGCAGATCGTCGGTATCGACAAAGGCCGCGCGTTTCGCTACTACGGCGGCTGGGACGGCCTCGCCGGCGACCACGCCGCCGACAGCAACTGCAAACTCGTCTACACCAAGCTCTACGACGCCATCGCCGACGGCCACCTGCCGCCGTCCACCGTCGATGCCATCTACCGGGCCGTCATCGCCCACGCCCGCCGCATCCAGCTCGTCCCCGACGCTGACATCACCGCCATCGTCGCCGCCGCCGTCGCCCACCGACCCCACTACCAGCCGTCCTGGTACCAGCAGGTCGTCGCCGGCGCCGCGACCAGCGAGGAAGAACTCCTCGCTGCCGTCGTGGCCCGCAAGAACCAGCTCGTCGCCGACATGACCCTGCTGTGGAGCCGCGTCTACACTCGCGCCGGCCTGCCCGTCCCCGACCTCACCGACGGCCAGATCGCCGTCAACGCCCTCGGCCAGCCCGTCTACGCCGGCCTCGACCGGCCCAACGTCCTGGCCCAGGTCGCCTTCACCCGCAACTACGGCACGTCGGTGTTCGTCGCCGGCACCGCCGTCGAAGACGGCCACGTCCTGCTCTGGCGCGAACGCAACCCGGCCGGGCAGTTCATCCTGCGTGGACAGTTCAAGGTCCGCGCCGACGCCACCGAAACCCTCGACAACTGGTGCGCGACCCGCCGCACCATCCCCGCCGACGCCACGCCCACATACTTGCCCAACGACAACGAATACGTGTCGACGATCCACTCCGCCGCCTTCGAGGTCAACGAAGACAGCGACAGTGACAGCGTCCGGGCTCCGCTGCCAGCCGTCGAGAACCTCGCCCAGCTCCACACCCGGCTCGCCCTCGAAAAGGCCGAAGCGTGGGCCTTCCTCGAACTCGGCGCCGACGACCCGACCGGCCGGCTGGCCGCTATCGTCGCCCGCGCCGACCTCTACCAGGCCCACATCGAACTCATCCGCACCCACCACAAGAACCGCACCGAGGTCAACTTCGACCTCCTGGAGCGCTACACGTGGACACCCACCCCGGTCGTCGCCACCCCCGACCCCCGGTGGAGCGTCGACTACCTGCCCGCCCAACGCCCGGCCGCGACCCTCGGGGTCGAACCCGTCCTCGACCCCGACGGGGAATTACGCCTGTGCGGCGACAACCTCGCCAACAACGGCGCCCACCGCTTCGGTCAGATCGGCAGCCTCTACCGCACCACCCTGGCCACCGGGGAGATCATCGACTTCTGGGGCACCACCACCAACACGCCCCTGACCACCATCGGGCAGATCGAGTTCACCGTCGCGGCCGACACCGACCAGGCCACCGGCCTCGGCCGCCTCGTCGAGCACCTCGCCGCCATCGGGATCACCCTGAACCCGGCCGACGCCACCGACCTCGAACTGTTCTACTGGCGCCACCTCGTCGGCATCCTCAACAACCGCACCGACACCCACACCGAAGGCCGCCACCCCAAGACCGGCGTCATGGCCGACCGGTACGCCACCTTCCGGGAACGGCTCACTGACTTCACCCCCACCAGCCGCGACGCCGAGATCGCCGCCTGGCGCCACGCATTCGCCGCCTTCGCCGACGAGACCGCCATCGAAGCGTTCACCGCCGCCGGCGGCCACCTGCCCCGCTTCGGCCACCACGACCTGCGCGCCCCCGGCCAACCGAACGGCAAACCGTACTGGGAGCGCTTCGACGTGTCCGCCGAGAAATGGTGCACCCAACCGCTGCCGTCGCTGTCGTTTCGGACCGGACCCCGCCTGGCCGTCGCCACCGGCGCCGTCCTGTCCACCGAGGCCCGGACCCGCCATCTGGCCATGTGGAAAGGCGGCCTGTCGTCCACCGAGGACCTCCAGTACGGCAGCGGGGCCTTCGTCTTCGCCCGCCAGAACTACGAAGGCGGACCTCAGAACTCGATCCTGTTCAACCCCCGTTGCCTGATCCGCACCAGCACCTACGCCTTCGACGGCGACCGCTACGGGCGCATCCGCGACCGCCACGACAACGCCTGCTTCGACTTCGACCTCCTCACCAAGGTCAACCCCGAAAGCAACGAGCTGTGCGTCAAGAACAGCCTCACCGTCCTCGACGACATCGAGGTCTGCGTCTTCCCCACCATCGAGGAACGCGCCGCCGCCATCCACGCCCTGGCCGGGCTCGGCATCACCACCGTGCGCGGCATCCCGGTCGGCACCAGGTTCGTCCGATACGGAGACCAGACCGCCCTCCGGACCGCTCTGCGCGCCGTCCGGAACACGTACCGGACCTAGGAGACGCGCGTGGCCACCGTGCTCATCCACATCCGCCCCGGGCACGGCCCTATCGGCGCCTGGCGCGAGCGCAGCCCACGCCTGCTCGACGTCCACTACCCCGGCGACGACCACCGCGATGATGCCCGTACCACCTTCGAGGCGCTCGCCGCCCGACCCGACGACATGTCCATGTCGGACTGGATGAACGCCCTCGCCGACCGGCTACCCGACACCGACGAATACGAGACCGTCGACTCCGACGACGACCTCACCGACGTCCTCGCCGCCTTCACCCGGACGTGGCACGGACAAACGACCAGCGACGAATAGACCACCACACAAGCCCCAGCCGATAGAGGACCACAAGAGTCGGTTCTCGGAAGGCAAAAGGCTGTGGCTGAGGAACTCGTCATCGTTCCGTCCAATGGGGACGGCTACGTAGAACTCGCCCGCACCAAGCAGGGACGGCTGTTCAAGAAGCACATCCTCAACAAGGGGACGCTGCTCCACCCGAACACCAAGGCGAAGATCACCATCGACGACACGTTCGTCGAGACCCTCAAGACGAACTTCGCCGCCAACTACTGCGACATCGTGCAGGTCCCTCTGGCCGGGGCCAACAACGAACACACCGAGGACCCGGACCGCAACATCGGTGAGGTCATCGGCATCGAAAGCGACGCCGACAAGGTGTACGCCCTCATCGACGTCCGCAAGCCCGACGCCGCCGACAAGCTCGGCAAGACGCTGCTCGGCGCCTCCGCGATGTTGCACCTCGACTACGAGGACACCAAGACCGGCAAGAAGGTCGGCCCGACGCTGCTCCACGCCTGCGTCACGAATCGGCCCTATGTCACCGGTCTCGACAACTACGAGGAGATCGTCGCAGCTACGTCCGATAGATCACACGGAGCAGTCCTGCTGACTCCCGACGTGATCGACGTTCCTGCGCCAGTCAAGGAGAACGACCAGATGCCTTCGGAGACCGAGGTGACGGAGACTCAGCCGCAGTCTCTGGAGGACCTGCTGACGCTCCTCAAGACCCAGCACAACATCGACGTCACCGCGCTCCAGGCCAAGGCCGCGGAGGGCGACGCCGCCACCCAGCTCTCGAAGACCCTCACCGACGCCCTCACCCAGGCCGGGGTCATCAAGCTGTCGAAGACCGACGACACCACCGTCGCCAACGACGAGGTCGTCAAGGCCGTCGCCGACCTGGCCGGCAACAACGTCGAACTCAGCAACCGGGTCAAGGGCCTGGAGCGCGGCGCCGCCGAGCACGCGGTCGACGCCCTCATCGCCTCGGGCCACGTGATGCCGAAGCAGCGCGACGGGTTCGTCGAGCTGAAGCTCACCAACCCGACGATGTTCGACTCCCTCGTCCCGGCCGAGCCGGTGGTGAAGCTCAACAACGAAACCCTCGTCACTCCGCCGGAGGACGAGAAGCACAAGGCGAACATCGACGCCGAGATCGCGCGTCTGTCCAGCCTGCTCGGCGGCACCAGCACCACCGCCGCCAAGTAATCGTCCACCGTAGACAGACAACCCGGCACACGCGCGAAAGGTCGGCGAACCAATGACTTCCGCCTTCGAGTTCCTCCCGGTTCCCGGCTACTCGCAGGGACCGGAGTTCAAGGACCCGGAGATCCTGTACTCCACCGTCGGCTACACCCAGAAGGGTGTGACGATCGCCGGCGGCCAGGGCATCCTGCCGGCCGGCACCGTCGTGGGCCGCCGGACGTCGGACAAGAAGTACTACGTCTACAACAACGGCGCCGGAAACGGCACCGAGGTAGCCCGCGGCGTCCTGCGCCGGGGCGCGGACACCACCAAGGGCGACCAGCTCGGCAACATCGTCATCACCGGCATCCTCAAGCTGTCGGCGGTCTCCGGCGCGGACGCCTCCGCACTGACCGACCTCGGCGCGACGGTCGACACGGTTCGCGGCACGTTCAAGTTCTGATCGACCCGGCCCTCACGGGCCGGGCACCCAAGGCCAGCCAGATGTCCCCACCCGGGGAGGCGCAGGCCGGGCTCTCCTGAGTCGCTGCTTAGCCATAAGCAAGCTCCACAAAGGAGAGACAGTGCCCGACATCAGCTTGCTCGAACCCGTTGTTTTGCGCGGGGTAGTCGAGAAGTTCGTGGCGCCGGAGAGCCTCGTGATGCTCGGGCGCATCCCGCAGACGAGCTGGCCCTACCCGAGCGTGACCTGGGACGTCATCAAGGGCTCCCGGCAGGTCGCCAAGCCGAACGTCCCGAACTCCGAGGCGCACATCGTGCCCCGGCTCGGCCGGTCGCAGGAATCGGCGGCCTTCGTCTACTTGCGCGAGAAGAAGACGTTCGAGCCGACCACCCTGCACTGGCTGCGTCTGCCGGGCGAGCTGGCGGCCCGCAACGCCGAGAAGGCCGTCCTGCGCGAGGTCGCCGACCTCAACCAGCGGTTCGACAACTACGCCGAGTTCATGATCTGGTCGGCCCTCAAGGGCATGCTGGTCTTCGACTACGGCGACGTGCAAGCCACCGTGGACTACAAGCTCCCGGCCTCGCACAAGCCGAACCCGGGCACCGGCTGGGACACCGCCACCCCGCAGCAGATCGTCGCCGACATCCGCGCCTGGAAGCGGCTCATCAGCCGCGACGGCCGCGTCCAGGCCAAGGAAGCCTTCGCCACCGAACTGACGATGAGCTACATCTTCGACAGCTTCGCCAGCATCGGCTCGACCGCGTCGAACTTCCCGGCCGGCAACCTGCTCTCGGACCGGATGAAGGACAACTACTACAGCTCCGGCACCCTGCCGGGCTTCATGGGCCTGGCCTGGAGCCCGATCGAGTCGGTCTACGAGGACGACGCCGGCACCAGCACGCTGTTCGTGCCGGACAACGCGCTGTTCATGGGTAACTACACCGACCAGCGCCCGATCGAGCTGATGATCGGTCCCACCGCCGACGACAGCGCGCCGGAGAACTACACCGGCAAGTTTTCCAAGAGCTGGAAGGCCGAGGACCCGTCGGCCCGGCAGATCCTGCTGGAGTGGAACCTCCTGCCGGTCGTCACCCGGCCGGAGCAGTTCATCTACATCGACGACGTCACCAGCACCACCTGATTCAAGACGCGAAACGTAGCGGGGCCGGCAGCGACGCCGGCCCCGCCGCTGTTTCCCCGGGCCGATAGGGTCAGTGTGGCCACTGTCAACGCTATTGCGAACTTCGCCATCGTCGCCGGATACGTCCTGGTGCCGGTGTTCTGGCTGCCGAACCTCCCCCTCACCAAGCCCGTCATGCTGGCCGCGGTGGTGTTCTTCCTGACCTGCGCGATCACCCACCTGTCGATGGCCCTCGGGTTCACCCACAGCCTGGCCATGACGGTTAACCACGTGGTCCAGGCGGTTGCCGTGTTCGCGTTCGTCATCGGCTTCGCCCGACTGCTGCGCATCGCCCGCGACGGCAACCCGGCCCTGCTACCGCAGCGGAGCAAGAAGCGGGAGGAACCCCGTGGGCGCTAAGGAGTTCGACAAGGGCGACCAGCTCCGCGAGCGACTCTCACAAATGGACCGCTACCGAGAAGCGACCCGGGGCCTCATCGTGGACAACATCGGCCGGCGCGGCGCCAGCCTGCTGTTCTTCGCGTTCCTCAACGTCGTCTACGCCGGCAGCCTGTTCTTCGCCGCCCCGCCCGCGCAGCGAACCGCGTCGGTGAACTTCCTGTCAGAGATCGCGCCGCTGTCGATGTGGGGCACCGTCTGGCTGGTCTGTGGTCTGGTATGCATGTTCTACGCCTTCCGCGAGGACGACAAGTTCGCCTTCGCCATCGACATCGCCCTCAAAACGTTGTGGGGGCTGCTGCACTTCGTCGGCTGGCTTTTCGTCCACGTCGACCGGGCCTACGTGTCCGCGACCATCTGGATGTTCGCCGCCGGCCTCCTCGCCGTCATCTCCTCCTGGCCCGAGCCGGTCCACGTTCCGCGCTACCCCGACACCCCTCGGGAGTAAGGCATGGACTCCACCGTTGTCACCACCCTCGTCGCCGCCATCCCGGCCATCGCCGCCGCCGTATTCGCCTACCGGTCCTCGGTCCTGGCGACCAGGGCGAAGTCTCAGGCCGACAGCGAAGTCAACAAGCTGGCGGCGTCCAAAGTAGACGCAGAGGCGTTCGAGCGGAGCCAGGTCATCTACGAGAAGGCCATGATCGCAGCAGAGAAGGAGGTCAACCGCCTCCAGAGCCACGTCGACCGGCTCCACGACCAACTGGAACGGGTCAACGACCAACTCGCTCGCGAACAGGACGTCTCCAACCAGTTCCGCAACCAGGTCCGGATGCTCCAGTCGCAGGTCCTGACCATGGAATCGACCGTGAACGCGCTCCGGGCCCAGTTCATCCCGATCAGCAAGCGCAGCCACGCCACCGAGACCGGCACCGCGCCGCCGGCGTGAAATACGGCCGACCAACCGATATGGACCACTGAAAGGTGGTGGCCCACATGCCAGCAAAGAAGACCTCCGGCCTCGCCGGGGACCAGAAGTTCGTCGACCTGTTCGCCGCCGCGAACGAAACGACGACCGACGACACCGTCGTCATCGACCCGCTGCCCCCGGCGCCGGACCCAGATGAGATCGTGTCGACCCCGCCCACCCCGCCGCCGGTCCCGCTGCGCCCCGCACCGGAATCCGAGCTGACCCCCGACCAGCGCCGCATCCGCGACCTGGAGGACCGGCTGGCCAAAGAGATGGGCAAGAAGGACCCCGACATCGTCTTCCAGCCGGCCGACGCCACGGGCGACAACATCCTCCTGCACTTCCTGGAGGACGGGTTCACCACCCTCGGCAAGGTCTGGTACCGGGGCCAGGAGCTGGAGTTCACCCGAGGCTCGGCCGCGTTCCTGGACACGTTCGACCGCAACGGCCGCACCTGGCTCGACCTCGTCGACAACGAGTTCGCCCAGGTCGAGAAGTACGGGAAGGTCATGTTCCGGCGCGGTCCGTGGCCGGGCAAGACCCTCGTGGACGGCAAGCCGGTCTTCGAGAAGCTGTCGTCGCTGACCGGCAACGGCAGCGTCTCCGGCGTCTCCGACCAGGAACTCCAAGCCGCCCAGGCCGCCGAACGCAAGCGCGGCCGGGCAGCCCCTCGCCTGTCGGCCTGACCGACCACAAGGGACGGTAGCGATGTTGTCTGCGCCAACGACCGCCGAGCTGGCCACGTTCACCGGCCGGGCCGAGTCGTCCTTCGGCCCCTACGCCAGCACCGCGCTGGCGCAGGCAACGCTGCTGTTCGCCCTCGTCACCAAACTCGACACCTACCCCGACGACCCGAACCTGGCGCTGCTGGCCAAGTACGCCATCATGCAGATGGCCGACCAGCTCGTCCTGGAGCAGCCGTACCAGGCGGTGAAAGCCTCGCCGATGGCATCGGAGACGATCGGTTCCTACTCCTACACCAAGTCCCAGACCTGGCAGAAGGTCACCGCCGGCGCCTCATCCGGCCTCACCTGGTGGGAACTGGCCATCGACCAGCTCGCCCAGGGCGACACCAGCATGGTCGCCTCCGGCAGCTACAGCGCGTTCGAGCGCGACGACCACGTCGTCCAGGACCCGGCCGGCGACGGCGGCTACATCCTCGGCCCAGCCGACCTCATCACCCACGAAGGCACCTGGGTCAGCGCCGAAAACCCCAAGGGCTGACCCGATGCGGTACCTGTTCAACTCCCGCGTCGAAGTCACCCGCCTCGCCGGCGGGATCGTCAACGGGGCACCGAAGATGCGGTGGGAGAAGATCACCACCGTCCCGGACCCGATCCTCGGCGTCCCCGGCGAACTGCTGTGCCGCCTCGACCTCACCTTCCAACGGCCCGGCAAAGACGCACCCATGCCGATCGTCGCCGGCCGCAGCCCCGATCGGGTCGGGCTCATGTTCTTCTCCGTCACCGACGCCCTCAAGGCCGGCGACCGCGTCCGGACCCTGTCCGGTCCCGTCACCGGCACCTTCGAGATCCGCGCCATCCCCGACCCGGCGGTCGGGTTCTCCGCCTCCCACCACATGGAGGTCCAGATCGTCGAGGTCGCCCAGGCCGTCGCCAACGCCTACCCCGGCGCCAGCCCGGAGGTGAACCCGTGAGCAGCATCCGGATCGAGATCAACGACAACGGCGTCGACCGGGAACTGATCCGCCTCGCCGACGGACCAGACCAGAAGGACCTCCTGCGGCTGGAGTCCGCGAACGCCGAGACGTTCCACGAAACCCAGACCGTCGTCCACCGCGTCACTGGCCGCCTCGCCGCCACCGGCCGCCCCCACACCGCCTACCGCCGCACGACGAAGGAATGGATCGGGGAGATCCGCTACGGCGGCGGGGTCGTCGACTACGCCGAATACGAGTACGACCTCGGCCGTCAGCATCCCGTCCACGACTTCCTCCGCCCGGCCAAGGAGAACCCGTACCGGGTCACCGAAGCCATCGAAGAGTTCCTGGACGGCCGCCGGTGACAACCCCCTACACCGAGGTAGACGACGACCTCATCGACGGCTGCGTCACCTGGCTCAAGTCCTACCAGGACGTCCAGCAGGTCCTCGGCGTCTACGACGACACCGACACCCCCTGGCTGTTCCAGCACAGCCTGTGGCACAAGGTCGAAGGCACCCAGTCGACCGCCGCCGTCCTGTCCTACGCCGGCGGGTGGGCCAGCGCGAACCAGCACAACACCATGCGGTTCCCCCGCGTCAGCCTCGACATCTACGCCGACCCGCTGCGCGACGGCGCCGGTAACCCGACCGACCCGGCCGAGGTGTACCGACGCCTCCAGGTCGTCTTCGACGTCTTCGACCGGCTTCTGCACCGCGTCCGTGACGGCGTCGTCTACTGGGGCACCGTGCGCACCCTCGGCTGCCTACGCCTGGCCGAGCCGGTCTTCGACTACCTGCCCGAAGGCGACGGCGTCCGTCGTCTCCAGTGCTTCTACGGCGTCAGCCAGGGATGAGCAGCCCGTTGAAGGTCCTCCTCAAGCTGCCCCTCAACCCGTACTCCGGTTACGGCAGCGACGGGATCGGGATCGCCCAGGCAATGATGAAGGCCGGCATCGATGTCTACCTCGATCCGACCCATGTCTCCGCGCCGCTGCCGGAGAACGTCGCCAAGCTGCTGACGAAGCGGCTCGTCGCCCCGTTCGATCTGCTCATCCACCACGTCGACCCCGGGCAGCTCGGCCTCTCGCCGGAAGCTCGTCGGGCCGCCAAGGTCACCGCCGCCTGGACGATGTGGGAGTACTCGTCGCTGGACAACCTGAAGAACCGGCGGACGCTGAAGAAGCGGCTGAAGGACTACGACCTCGTCCTCGGCTACGACACCGTCACCCGGGATGCCTTCGCCCCCTACGTCACCACCCAGTCCGCTGTCCTTCAGGGCGGGTTCTGGCCTGACCTGTGGCCGGCGGTCCAACGGGACTGGACCGGGGACCGGTTCGGGTTCTGCATGGTCGGCGCTCTGCACCAGCGCAAGGACCCGTTCGTGGCGATCCAGGCGTTCCAGGAACTGAAGGCCGAGCATCCGGAGGAGTTCGAGGGCGCCGAGTTGCACCTGAAGACCAACCAGCTCGGGCTGCACCCGTTGATGGAGAAGTGGGTGCCGAAGCTGCGCGTGCACTACAACGTGTGGCCGGTCGAGATCCTGCGCGACTTCTACGCCGCCCAGCACTGCCTGCTCGCTCCGTCGCGGGGGGAGGGCAAGAACCTGCCGGCGTTGGAGTTCCAGTCGACCGGCGGAGTCGTGATCGCCACCAACTGGGGCGGCCACACCCAATGGCAGTCCACCGTGTACGGCTATCCGCTCGACTACATCCTCGCCCCGGAGAGCCCGACCCTGCCCGACTGCCTGTCCGCGCGGGCGTCGAAGGAGCATCTGAAGGAGCTGATGCTCCACGTCTACCGGCACCGGGACGAGGCCCGCCGCAAAGGTGAGATCGCCTCAACTCAGATCGGGCAGAGCTGCTCGTGGGAGTCGGTCATCGACCGGCTGTTCCTGAAGCTGAAGGACGCCAAGCTGTTCGACATCGCGCTCCGGTCGCCGGCGTATGCCTGAGACGGTCATCGAAGTCCGCTGCCCGAACCGGTCCCGGCTGTTCACCAAGCTCCGGGTCGGGGACTACACCTTCGTCCAGCCGGACAACCTGATCGAGTTCTCCTGCGCCGACTGTGCGAAGGAGCAGACCCGAGCGGTCGGGACACCGATGAGAGTGTTCCACCGGTTCAACTTCGTCGGCGATCTCGTCGAAACCCTTGCCGTCGAGCGGGTTGACGGTCCACGGGGCGTTCGTACCGATTAGACACAGCGACCCGTCCGCTCGCTCAAAGGGTGTGTCGCTGTGACCAGCACGACCGTTGAAGGCTTTTCTATCTCGCACGCCGCGATCCTGGACGGCACGACCGGCGCCGAGGAAGTCGACGGCGACATCTACGGCGTGCGCACGGGCACTCTCGCGGTGGACACCGGCAACTACGACAACACCGGTGACGACACCGTGCTGTCGAGCTGGTTCTGGCTGAACTTCGCCACCGTCACCATCCAGGCCGGCTACGTCCCGTTCGACACGATCTCGCTGCTGGCCGGCACTCCGGTCGTGTCCAGCGGTTCGGGCGCCAACGACTACTACTCGATCCAGTTGTGGGACATCGACTCGGTCAACCAGAGCCCGCGCCCGATGCTGATCCGGGTCCCGGCCCGGGACAAGGACGGCGTGCGCCGGGTCCTCGACTTCGTCCTGTACCGCGTGCAGTTCTCGCCGATCTCCTTCGACGGCCCGAACTACAAGGCGGGTCTGTTGCTCAACTACACCGGTCGCGCGGTCGTCAGCGACAAGGACGAGACCGGCGCCCCGCTGGCCAAGAAGGCGATCGGTCGCCTCATCAACCGGCCCGCCACCTGAGCGCCGGCTCCACAGTAGACACTCCCACATCGAGCCTTGGAGGCCCCGTGGAAGAATTGTCCGTCCTCCTGCCCGACACCGACCGGTTCAAGTTGGCCGACGGTACCCACGTCGAGGTCGAGGATCTGAAGCTGCGGCAGTTTCTGAAGATGCTGCGCATCATCACCAAGTCGAGCCTGCCGCTCATTCTCGACGGTGGCCTGTTCCGCAAGGACGACGACTCCGATGAGTTCGCCCGCCAGCTCATGACCATTCTGCTGCTGGCCATCCCGGACGCCGAAGACGAGACCTGCGAGTTCCTGCGGTCCTGTGTGCGTCCCGCCGGCCTCATCGTGCGGCCGACATCCAAGAGCGACAACGAACGCAACGCCTTCCTCAAGGCCACCCTGAACGAGAAGCTGGCCAACCCGGAACTCGAAGACACCGTCAGCATCTTCGAGGTCATCATCCGCCGGGAAGCCAAGGACATCCAGGCACTGGGAAAACGACTCAAGGCGATGTGGATGATCGCCTCGAAGACCGGCCTGCTGTCCCGCAAGCCCCCGTCGACCACAGCATCCTCGGCGGATTCTCCCGCTGCCTCGACCTCGTCAGTCACGAGTACGGCTGGGACGACGAACGTTGTCTGGGACTCACCGTTCGACGGTTCCGGCAGTGCGTCGAGTCCATCCGAGAGCGTCGCTTCTACGAACGATGGCGCGATGAGCAATGGCTGACCTGGCAGACCAAGCTCATCTGCACCTACATCGCGGCGACGGTCCCCGTGGCTAAAGACGGCGACACGAACCCGCTGCTGGAGCAGGCCAAGAAGATCGGCGTCGCTACCGAGGACGTCGAGGCCGACGGTGGCTCGGAGGGCATCGCCAGCTTCGAGCGGTTCATGACGACGTTCGGGGCACCGCACCGGTGGGCCGGGACGGGCTGACCGTCCACACACGACACACCTAGGGGAGGAGAGTCGACGTGGCACGACTGGGCGAGGCTGACGCCGAACACCTCGTCCTCTACCGTGCCATCGCCGACTTCTCCGACCTCATCCGGGAGGCCGCCGAAGCCCGCGCGGCGATGGCCGCCCTGGAGAAGGACGCCGGCAAGCTCGGCAAGGTCAAGCCGGCCAAGCTCGTCGACCCGGCCGACGCCAAGCACCTCGCCGCTTCCCGGACCGAGACCGAGAAGCTCGTCGAGACCATCGACAAGACGGTCAAGAAGCGCAAGCAGCTCACCGAGGCCATCAACGAGGAAAACGACGCCACGCAGCGGCTGTCGGCGACCGACACCGCCGCCGGTCGGCTCCTCAACGCGATCGTCACCGCCCGCGCCAAGGAATCCGACCGGATCGAGAAGCTCAGCCGCGGCCGGCTGATCGATGCCTCCACCCTGGCGCCGCTCAAGGGGATGGCTGACCGGGTCGCCGACATCACCCGGCAGGCGGAGAAGCTTCAGAAGCTCACCAAGGGCGGTCTGATCGACCTCACCGGTCAGGCTGGCCTGAAGGCGCTCGCCTCCCGAGTCGGGCAGGTCACCACTGAGGCCGAACGCCTCGACCGGCGGATGGAGAAGGTCTCCAAGGGCGGGCTGATCGACGCCTCGTTCCTGCCGGGGCTCAAGTCGATGGCCGCCCGGGTGGGTCAGGTGACCGCCGAGGTCGAACGCCTCGACCGGGAAGCCGCCCGGCTGGAGAAGAACAAGCTCGGCGGTCTGCTCAACGCCACCAACCTGTCCGGCCTTAAGGCGATGGCGTCCCGGGTCGCCGACGTCACCCACGAGGCCGAGCGCCTGGACCGGGAGGCCGAACGGCTCCAGAAGAAGTTCAGGGGCGGGCTGCTGGACGCGACCCCGGTTCTGCGCAGCCTCGGCGCGGTCATTGCCGCGCAGGCCAGGGCGATCGAGGCCGACTCCGAGCGGATGGTGAAGGCGGAGGAGGGTCGGGCCCGCCGCTACGCCCAGTCGTGGGAACGGGCCTACCGGTCGCGTAGCAACATCGGCAAGCTCGTCATGCGCCTCCAGTACCCGGACCGGGGTGACACCGACTTCGGCGGCGGAGGCGGAGGTCGTCCACCCCGGTTCGGCAGCGTCGGAGGCGACTTCGACGACAACGACCCGTTCGGCCGGGAGCGGTCCAGCGGACGCAGTCTGCTGCGTAACAACCTGGCCGTCCAGGCGCTGATCAAGACCCTCCCGCTGATCCCGCCGCTGGTCGGCGCGGCCACGGCATCCCTGGCCGGGATGCTGTCCACCGGTGTTGTCGCCCTGGCTGGCATCGCCGGCTTCGCTGCCGCCGCGATCGGCCACATCAAGGCCATCAAGGACGCGGTCGACGATTTCCAGAAGACCGGCGTCCTCCCGACCGGCCCGGTCGGCGACATGGTCAAGCAGGTCTACGGCCTGAAGGCCGCCTACAGCAGCTTCCTCGCCGACACCCAGCAGCCCGTCTTCCAGGTCTTCAACCAGAGCCTGGGCATCGCCGCCGAACTGCTGCGTAAGTTCACCCCGGCCACCAACGCCGCCGCCGAGGGCCTGTCCCGCGTCGGCAACCGGATCAGCGAGGCCATCGACAGCCCCGAGTTCGACCGCTTCCTCAACTTCCTCGAACGCCGCGCCCCCGACGCGATCGACTCCTTCGGCGGCAGCCTGGTCAACATCGTCCAGGGCATCCTGAACCTGACCGTCACCCTCGAACCGTTCATGGACTTCTTCCTCGACGGCTTCGAGCGGATGACCACCACGTTCCGGAACTGGGCACTGACCGTCGGGGACACGCAGGGGTTCCAGGACTTCATCGACTACGCCAAGGACACCGGCCCGGCGGTCATGGACCTGCTCAAGGCCATCGCCGACGCGCTCATCAATATCGGCGTCGCTCTCGGTCCACTGTCGACGATCTACCTCGCTGTCGCCACCGCCCTGGCCCGGCTGATCGCCGCCGTCCCGCCGGGCCTGCTGTCCACGCTGATCGGACTCTTCGTCACCTTCAGCCTGGTGGCGAAGGTGAGCGGCGCCATCCAGGGCGCCGGCGCGGTCGGGCTGCTGGCCAAGGCGATCCGCGGCCTGTTCATGACCGAGGCAGTCACGAAGATCCTCGGCCTGTTCGGCATCGCCGCTGAAGCCGCCGGCGGGAAGGCCGGCAAGGCGGCCCTCGGCGTCAACCTCCTCCGGGGAGCGATCACCGGCTTCCTCGCCGCCACCGGGATCGGGCTGCTGTTCGCCGGCATCAGCCTGGCCATCTCCGCATTCGGAGACGCCAACAACGAAGCCGCCGAGAAGGCCCGCAAGAACCAGGAAGCCATCGACAGCCTGGCTGATGCCCTGGAGCGCACCAACGGCATCGTCGACTCGTCGATCAAGAAGAAGATCATCGACGAGAACCAGGACCTGTTCGACCTCGGTGACATGTTCAAAATCAACCCAGGTGACCTGGCCAAGGCCCTCACCGACGGGACTGACGAAGCCTTCAATCTGGTTCGCACCCAGTTGGAGGCCAAGCGGCAGGAAATCCGGGATGCGTACGCCAACGACCCGCGCGTCGGCGACCGGCTCCTGGGCCCGGGGGTGGCGAAGTACTACGAGGACCAGCTCGCCGGCATCGACCGGCTCCTCGGTGGGATCACCGACGTCCGCAACCAGATGCCGGCCGCGCAGAAGGCGTACGAGCGCAACGCCCAGGCCCTGGCCGCGGTCACGGACACCACCCTCGAAGCGGCTGCCGCGCAGAAGCTCTACAACGACACCCTCGCCGCGATGCGCGAAGGCGGGGAGAACGGCCCGTTCACCGACTCGATCAGCGCCGTCGAGGCGTACCGCAAGGCCCAGGCCGACGCCGCTGAGGGCCTCAAGGACATCACGCGCGCCGAAGCAGACTACGCGGCTTCCCAGCGCGCCACCACCAAGGCTCAGGAGGCGCTGAACGAGGCCCGGCAGGAGGCAGCCGATAAGCTCGAAGACCTCAAGAACAAGGTCGCCGACGCCAAGCTGAATGAGGACGAGGCTCAGCTCGGCGTAGAGACCGCACTCGACAAGCTCCAGCGGACTCTGGCCAACGTCAACGCCACCGACCTTGACGTCCGTGAAGCGCAGCTTGCCGTACGCAAAGCGCGAGCTGAGCAGCGGGACACGAAGGTCGACAACCGACGCAACCAGCGCGACTACGACGCCCGCAAGAACCTGCCGCTGGAGCAGCAGCCGGAGTACCTGGACGCCTACGACCGCTACATCACGGCGAAGGGCCGCGAGGCCGACGCTAACGACCGGCTGGCCGACGCCCGGACCAAGTACGGCGAGTTGCAGACCAAGGTCACCGAGGCACAGACGGCTCTCGACGTCCTGGCCGCGTCCTCGGGCAAGACCCGCGACCAGCTCATCGGCGACGTCGACAAGATCAACGGCAAGAAGTTGGTCCTGTCGATCGACACCAGCCAGCTCGACGAGGCCGACAAGCGGCTGGCCAAGACGATGACGTACTTCGTCGCCATCCAGCTCATGAACCAGAACCCGGACCTGACCGCCGACGAGGCGTTCCGCCAGGCCCAGCAGCAGGTCGCCCAGATGCTGGAGTCGCAGAAGCCGGCCCAGACCGCGCCAGGCAACAAGAAGGGCTTCACCAACAAGGGCGACGCGATCGGCGACGTCATCGACAAGGGCAAGCAGCAGCCGGCGGCGAAGCGGGGCGCGGCCAACAAGGGCGACGCGGTCGGCGACGTCGTCGACAGGTCCATCGCACCGATCACCTTCGACAAGCAGGGTCCGGCCGTCCTGACCCCGGCGCAGAAAAAGGCGTACCAGGACACCTACAACCAGAACCAGGCGTTCAAGGAGATCCTGCGCAAGGCGATCGGGTACGCCGGCGGCGGTGAGGTCGACGGTCCGGGGACGTCCACGTCGGACTCTGTCCCGGCGCTGCTGTCGCGCGGCGAGCACGTGTGGACCGCGGCCGAGGTGGTCGCCGCCGGCGGACATGCCGTCATGCGGGCGCTGCGCAACGCGGTCCGGGCCGGTGTCCCGCAGGCGATGATCCAGGCCGCCGCCTACGGCCGGTCGTTGCCCCAGGGCGGCGCCCCGGTGGACGTGTCCGGTCTGTACGCCGGCCTGTCCGGGGCGGTCCGGTCGGTGTCGATGCCATCGGCCCGGTTCGCCACCGGGGGTCCGGTCACGTCGATGTCTTCGACGTACGTCACGACCAACAAGGGCGGTCTGAACTTCGGCGACGTCGTCATCAACAACCCGGTCCGGGAACGCTCCGACCGATCCATTCGACGGGCCGTCGAGCGGCTCGCGTTCCTGCACGACGGCTGAGGAAGGAGACCCGATGCCCACCACGGATGAGTTCTGGTCCATCAACGGTGTCTCGTTGCACGAACTCGGCTGGAACGTCACCACCGTCGGCGGCGGACGCTACGCCCTGCCGCCGAAGCGGGGCTCGAACATCACCCTGGCCAAGCGAGCGGGGCAGGTGTTCCGGCCGAAGCTGGCCGACTCCCGGATCATCGACCTTCAGATGTGGGTCGCCGGCGCCGACCCGGTCACCGGGCAGCCGACCGGCGACTCGATCCTGGCCTGGAACGACAACTGGGACACCCTGCGACGGCTGGTGTGGCAGCCGGCCGGGCAACAGGTGGAGTTGACCCGCCGGTGGAACCTGTCGGCCGCCTACGGAGGCGTGAAGACCCTCCTGGAGGCCACCGCCCTGGCCGAGATCGCCGACACGATGGAACCGTCGATGACCGGCCGGAACCGGGCCACGTTCACCATGTCGCTGGCCTTGGCCGACCCGTACTTCTACGGTGCCGAACAGTCCTACGACTTCACGATCGGGCAGTCGCACACGATCAACAACCCCGGCCACGACATCGCCGATGGCGGCTTCTTCGACATCGACTTCTACGGTCCGCTGACTGACGTCCGGCTGACCAACACCGCCTTCAGCCCCGAGGTCTACATCCAGGCCAACAACACCGTCCCGGCCGGGGTGATGATCCGCGCCAGCATCCCGGACTACACGTTCCGGACGATCGTCGGCTACAACATCATCGGGATTATCAACCACACCACCCGGATCAGGCACTCCGGGTACCGGTCCTGGATGGCCCTCTACCCGGGCGACAACACCCTCACCCTCACCGGGACTGGCTCCGGCCACGTCGAGCTGCGCTACCGGCCGCCCTACATCTGAAAGTGGGCCGACCGTGACCCTCCAGTTCTGGCACCCGTCCCTCGACGAGGCCGTGCCCACCACCTGGTTCGCGTGGGGCACCGTTCCGCGCGGCACCAGCGACGACATTGCGTTCCGGATCAGCAACTCCGACACCGTCTACAACGCGGTCGCCGTCGTGGTGTCCATCGTCGACCCGGGCAGCGCCGGGAACCCGAATGCGGCCAGCCAGCACTACCTGTCACTGGACGGGAACGTGTTCACCGCTTCCGTCACCCTCGACGTGGCCGCCGGCACCCTGACCCCACTCATCTGGCTGCGTCGGGTCACCCCGTCGACCGCCACCATCGGCGGACCGTACCCGTTCCAGCTCCGCGTCACCGCCACCTCTTGGGCCTAAAAGGACCGACGATGACCATTACCTGCACCCCGTACCAGTCCGGGATCGTCGGCCTGGCCTCCGGTGCCATCAAGCCGCTCAGCGCGTTCTTCGTCAGCCTCCACACCGCCGGGTACACCCCCGACCTCACCGGCGACACGACCTGGTCGGATCTCAACGCCGAAGTCGTCGGCGGCTCCTACACCAGCCGGGGCCGGGCGGTGTCGGTCACCGTCGCCGCTGATACCGCCACCGGCGGGGCGACAGTGCGGATCGCCGATACCACCTGGACGTCGGCCACCTTCACCGGCGTCCGGTACGCCGTCGTCTACCAGTACACCGGCAACCCCAACCTTGACCCGCTCCTGCTGCTGGTCGATTTCGGCGCCGACATCGACCCGGCCGGCAGCAACCTCACCCTCGACTGGCCCGACGCTGGGGCGATGCTGCTCGAACCGGAGGCGTGATGCCCACCCTCACCATTCCGGGTGCGACCGTCACCGTCAGCGCCCGCGCCCCGCTCGGTGTGCGTCCCACCGCCCCGACTGGCATCGTTCCGCTGGTGCGGCCCGAGTTCACCGTGGCCGTCAACGTCCCGTCAACCAAGGTCCGGATCACCCTCACCGGACCCACCCCGGCGATGGTCATCGACGAGTCCGGCGATGAAACCGTCCAGGTCCGCCTCGACACCGACCTGACCGACGGCGCCTACACCTGGTACGCCGAACGGTGGGACGGGACCGCGTTCACCGACGCCAGCGACCCGGTCACATTCACCGTCGACACGACCGGCGCCTACGGCCAGACGACTGTATCCGGATCGTTGACCATCTCCGGCCAGACACCGACCTTGCACCTGTGGTTCGCCGACCCGCCCTCCGGTTCACCCGGAGAGGTCGTCACCCTGTTCGGCCACGGGTTCTCCGCCACCGTGGACGCCAACATCCGCGGCTACGCCGCCGACACCACCGGCCGGGTCGTCCACGATCCGACCGCCGACGCCTACACCGACGACCGGACGATCAACGCCCTCACCGGCGACGTCGACCCCCAGCACCACACCGTCACCCTGACCGTCCCCGAGGTGCCGCAGCCCGGCGGCGCCCTGTCCGTGAACCGGGTGTGAGCGATGGCCTCCAACAGCATCTGGTTCCAGGTCACCCCCGCCGTCGTCACCCCCAACATCGGCTGGCAAATCCGGGTCCTGGCCGTCTGGGACTACGACGCCTACTACACCCGGACCCTGGCCTACGTGGACGAGTACATCGACCTGTCGTTCACCCAGGAACTCAACGGCACCGGATCGGCGACCCTGACCATCGACGCCGACGCGCCGTCCTTCTCGATTCCGGTCGACGCCGGTCCGGCCGGAGAAACCCTGCTGGCCGGGGAGCACCTGTGGGAGATCTACCAGGACGGCGTCCTGCGGTTCCAGTTCTTCGCCACCAACATCCAGGAGAACGTGATCACCGAGGACGGCACCCGGGTCACGATCATCTCCGGACCCGGCGCCGCCCACATGCTCACCTGGGCCAAGGTGATGCCGCCGGCGTACCCGGTCTACAAGCCATCGCAGCGGTGGACGGACGTGTTCACCAAGCAGACCACCCAGATGACGGTGTTCCTGACCCTGCTCAAGGCCGCCCAGAAGCGCAAGATCGCCCAGCGGATCACGCCGACGTTCACCGTCAAGACCGACTCCGCCGGCCGCCCGTGGACCGACATCACCTACCCGTACCCGCGGGTCGACGTCCCCCAGCCCGACCTCGGCTCCACCCTGCTGGACCTACTCAACGTCGTTACCGGACAGACCACCGCGACCACCTACAGCCCGCTGCTGTGTGAGTGGGTGATGTGGCCGAACTGGCAGCTCGACGTCCGCCCCCAGGTCGGTGTCGACCGCAGCGACAAGGTCATCTTCTTCGAGGGCCAGGTCGAAAACGTTGCCCGGCAACGCAACCGGGAAGACCTGGCCAACATGGTCGTCATCCGCGACGACAAGGGACAGTGGTCCACCGCCCGCAACAACTACTCGATCGGCCGCTACGGACGCCGGGAAACGTTCCAGCAGCACGGCGCCGTCCTGGAAAAGGCCCGACGCGACACCCTCGCTGTCAACATCCTCGGCCAGGTCGACACCGAGAAGTCACAGTGGACGATCAAGGTCCCGCCGTGGATCGAGGGCCAGAAACCCTTCCAGAACTTCAACGTCGGCGACTGGATCACCTACAGCCGTCAGCCGTGGCCCGGCTGGGGCAACACCAACATCATCAACAAGTTCCGCATCCGGGCGATGAGCATGCGGGTCACCGCCTCCGGCGAGGAACTCGAACTCACCCTCGAATCGCTGCTGGAGCACCGGCAGCGGCTCCTTCAGCGGCAGATGGACATCATCCTCGGCAACTGGCGCCGCCAGCCGGCCACGCTCCCGCCGACCCCGACCGCCGACCCGGAGTTCTTCACCCCCGTCATCCCGGTCGGGGCGATGGCCGCCACTGTCAACACGGACCAGTACGCCGTCTGGAATCCGCACCTGCTCATGTGGGAGCCCCGCGAGTTCCCGGCGTCCGGCGGGGTGAAGGTCTTCATCCAGGCCGACGATCCCGGCGACGCGGCCAGCGAAGGCGACTTCTGGTACGACACCTACGGGAGCTGACGTGGGCTCGGTCAAGCTGCGCTACAACGACACCTGGATTCTCGTTGCCGAGGCCAGCTATCCCGCCACCGACCCGGACGTCCCGGGGGTGCTGAAGCTCAAGCAGCCCGACGGGTCCTGGCACCGGATCGCCGCCCCGGACGAGCCTGACGCCCACCCCTGCTGGATCGTCGGTGCCCTCCCGGAGGAGCCGGACGGCACCGCACAGCTCTATTTCACGCCGGAATAACTCCAACCGATGTAACGGCATCGCCCTGACCGGCATAGGAGACAACCACTCCTCGCCAGTCAGGAGGCACGGCATGGAGTTCGCTCCGACTCTCGCCGCCATCGCATTGATCATGAAACTCATCGACTTCACCCGCTACGCCCGCGCCCGCGACGTCAACGGGATCGTCACCCAGCTCGTCACCTGGCTGGCCGGGATCGTCGTGTTCCTCCTCGTCGCCCAGACGACCTGGGCGGTCGAGATCACCCTCGCCGGCCGACCTATGAACGAACTCGGCTTCTGGTCGTTGGTCTTCGCCGGCCTGTCCGTCGCCAGTACCGCCAGCGTCGTCAAGGACACGCTCAAGGCGGTCGACAACCACAACTCCGCCAAGATCCCCACGCTGCTCCCGACCGGCCCCCAGCCGCCGGAGGCTCCGCCGCGAGGGGACGTGGGATGAGTGACACCCTGCGCGGCCGACGCCGCACCACCGCACCTCTGGACGTGACCGGGTTCCGTCCACAGGTGAGCGACGCTCTCACCGCGTTCGGGTCGGACGCCTCCTACGCGGTCGCCATGGCCCGCGCGGCGGTCGTCATCGCCAACAAGCGCCGGGTCTGGCAACAGCGGCGAGAACAACGAGACGCCGCCTGAATGGACGGGCGGCGGTGGCCGCTAGCCAGCCGCCGCCCTCGATCTTGGTCGCTGATCGTCACCCGGTCGGAGGACGACCCTCCCCTTTTGACAGGGGGCTACCCCGCGAACCCCTCCCGTTCTGTTGTCCCGGGGCAACTGGAGGTATCGACCGCCGTTCGCGTCGCGCACCGGAGCGCCACCAAACGGTAGGTAGACCGTGGCCCTGGTTGACGTGCGCGGACTCCCGGTGGACCTTCGGTTGAAGGCCGCCGACGCGATCCGCGTCATGCGCGACTTCGACCTCGGCGCCCTGGAATGGTTCAACTCCAACCCCTGCGGGGCCCACTCCACCGTCGCCGAGGGCGCCGGCCAGATCCCCGCCTGCCGGCAGTGCGGGATCATCTTCCGCCGCCACCAGAAGGTCGGCATCGCCTGGCTGTTCATGCGCGGCCGTGGACTGATCGCCGACCAGGTCGGTACCGGGAAAACCTCACAGGCCGCCGGGCTCCTCGCCGCGTGCAAGCAGATGGGGGAGCTGGACACCCGCCGCGCCGTCATCGTCGTCCGGCCGGCGGTCATCGACCAGTGGATGCGGGAACTGGCCCGGTTCCTGCCCAAGCTCAACATCGCCTGCGCCACCGGCCCGCGGGCCGAGCGGATCGCCAAGTACCTCACCGGGTGGGAGATCCTCGTCGTCGGCTCCCCGATCCTCATCCGCGACCTCGATCTGATCAACCAGTTCGGGCTGGCCGCGCTCGTCATCGACGACATCGACGCCCTGCGCAACCCGTCCAACCAGACCAGCTACGCGATCAAGACCCTCGCCCGGACCTCACCCCGCGCGGTGGTGCTGACCGGGACGCCGTTGCAGAAGGTCCTGGAGGAGATGCACTCCATCCTGGAGGTCGTCGGCGGTCTGGAGGTGTTTGGGTCGGAGTCGGCGTTCCGGCGGGCGTACGTGCGGGAGGAGTACGTCCAGGTCTACTCCCGTTCCGCCGGGCGGATGGTCAACACCCGGAAAGTCACCGGGTACAAGAACCTCGACGACTTCATCGCCCGCGCCCTGCCGATGACGCTACGCCGCACCCCCGACGACATCGACGATGTCGAACTCCCCGCGGTTCAGCCGAACACCGTCTACCTGGACCTGCACCCGGCCCAGAAGCGCCGCTACGACGATCTCCGCGCCGGCGTCGTGCGCCTCATCCGGGAGTCGGGGCCGACGGTGAAGCAGACCGACGCCGCCGGGAAGTTCATCTACGGCGCCCAGATCTGCGCCGGCCTGTCCACCCTCGGCGAGCCTGACGGCCCCGGCACGTCGGTGAAACTCGACTGGGTCGAACGGACCATCGTGGACGGTGACCTGTCCGACGAGCCGAAGATCGTCGTCTTCTGCCAGTTCACCAAGACCGTCGAGAGTCTCCTGAACCGGCTGACGATGGCCCGGGTCGGTCACGCCGTCTTCTGGGGCCGGGAGACCAGGAAAGCCGTCCGGGCGGAGTCGGTGCGCCGATTCTGGGACGACCCGACCTGCCGGGTTCTCGTGGGCACGTCAGCGATGGAGCAGGGACTCAACCTCCAGGTGGCCCGGCACCTGATCAACGTGGACCAGCTCATGAACCCCGCGAGGATGCAACAGCTCGCCGGCCGCATCCGCCGCGACGGGTCCGGCTACCGGACCGTCTACGTCCACAACCTGCTCACCCGCGCCACCCAGGAGGAGTCCTACATGGACGTCCTGGCCCGGGAGCAGGCCCTCGCCGACCACGTCTGGGGCGAGGACAACCAACTCTTCGAGGCCCTGTCGCCTCTGGCCTTACTCGAACTGATCGGCAACTCAGGAAGGCGGCCCCGCCGATGATCGAACACCAGACCCACGACGAGTACCACCAGGCGTTGAAGCTGCGCCGGGAGCCCGAGCCGGTCACCCTCGACCTGCCGGTCCAGACCGCCCTGCCGTGTGAGGTCCACCGGGGACACACGCCGCGGACCCACGTCAACGAACGCCACCACGTGTGGCCGCTGGGGCACGGCGGACCCAACCGGATCGCCAACATCGTCGTCGTCTGCGCCACCGGCCACAACAACATCCACTCCTTCCTGAGCCTGCTGCTGGACTTCGACGGGAAGGTCGAGTGGAACACCGCCCGGCAGTTCACCAGCGGCGAACGCGACGTCGCCATGCTCGGCTACAAGCGGATCAAGCGGGGTGCGATGTGAGGCTGTCCGTCGAAACCCGCCGGGAGATCATCCGGCGGGTACCGTGGATTCGCTTCCACGCCAACCCGACCCCGTGCACCGCCCGGACCCAACGGGCTGCCGATGCGTGCAAATTCGACGCCCACTGGATCTTCACCGCCCTCAAGCGGAAGCGGACGAGGGCCTGGAACGCCGGCGGGGACTACTGCTGGCTTCACCTGTCCTACAGCGGCCTCTACAGCGACGTGGACGAACGCAAGCGGTTCCACACTTGGCTGGACCGGCACTACCCGGAGCTGTGATGGACGCCCACACCGCCGAGCTGATCGAGACCCACATGGGGCTGGCCCAGTCTCTGGCCCAGCAGGTGTGGCGGACCGCCCCGCACGCTCTCGACGCCGACGAGCTGCGCTCCATCGCCTACCTCGGCCTCGTCGGCGCCGCCACCCGCTGGCGGCCCTACTGCCAGGAACGCGGCTACAGCCCCGAAGCCCTCGAATACTTCAAACCGTTCGTCGTCCGACGGGTGAAGGGCGCCCTTATCGACGCGATCCGCTCCGCCGACTGGGCCACCCGGTCGCTGCGGACGAGGGCCCGCGCGCTCCAGGACGCCGGCCAGGACAAGGGACTGTCGCATGAGGAACTCGCCGCCAAGACCGGCATGACCCTCACCGAGGTTCGCAACACTGTCCGCGGCATGGCGCAGCGCCCGGTGTCGATCGAGGCCGAGGACATCGACGTCGGCGCTCCCACCGACGTGGAAACGACCGTGCTCACCAACGCGATTCTGACCACCGTCGTCGAGGTGGTCGCCGGCCTACCCGATGAGGAGCAGGTCGTGGTGGCCCTGCACTACCACGGCGGACTCCAGCTCCAGGAGGTCGCCCGCGCGCTTGGGGTCACCGAATCCCGGGCCAGTCAACTGCACGCCCACGCCGTCCTCGCCATCCACGAGGCCATGCTCACCACCGCCCAGCAGAAGGACTGACGTGCTCTCCGACGCATCGATCCGCAAGCTGCTCTCCGAAGGCTCCATCGGCATCAACCCGCCCCCGCCCGACTGCGCCATCCAACCGGCCAGTGTGGACCTGCGGCTCGGGAACTCGTTCGTCGAGATGACCACCGACGGTGCCCTGCCGCTCGACGACTCGTGGATTCCCACCGGCGCCGTCGTCCTCCAGCCCGGCCAGTGCATGCTGGCCACCACCCACGAGACCGTCACGCTCCCGTCGTGGATCGTCGGCCGGGTCGAGGGCAAGTCGTCGTGGGGCCGCAAGTTCCTGATGGTCCACTCCACCGCCGGGTTCATCGACCCGGGCTTCTCCGGTGAGATCACCCTGGAACTGAAGAACATGTCCCCGACGATCGTCATCCTCCAGCCGGGCTGCCAGATCGCGCAGATCTCCTTCGAGTACCTCGACCGGCCCGCCGACCGCCCTTACGGCCACGCCGAACTCGGCTCCCACTACCAGGGCCAGCGCGGCGCCACCCCGTCCCGGCTGCACGACCTCAAGGAGCGTTCGTGAACCGCCGCCTCCGAGCGGCGCTGCGCAAGGCGAGCAGCGGTCTGACCTACCTGGCCGACAAGTTCGACAACATGGCATCGCTGGAGCGCCACATCGACCTGCTGGAGCGACACCTCACCGAACGGGACCGCACCATCGCCAACCTCCGCGCGCAGATCAGCGACCTGGAAGCCGAACGGGAGGACCTCATCGACGAGGGCGCCGCCTACCGGGACCCACGCTCGTGAGTGACTCAAAGGCCCGGCTAGCGGCCCGAATCAGGCAGCTCGAATCGGAGCTGTTCCACGCCAAGCGGGTCGTCTACGACCTGGTCGACGAGATCAACGACCAGCGCGACACCTACGACGTGTGGCCGTTCGAGACACCGGTCCCGGAATGGTTCGCGGTGTGGCGCTGACCGACGACGAGAAACGCGCCGGCCGGCTGTTCCGCCTCTTGGCCCAGAACCACCTGGTCGCCGCGTTCGATAGCCACCCGCCCGACTTCCGGGTCCCGAACTTCCTGGCCGTCTACCGCCACCCGTGCCCCGGCCGGCAGATGCGCTCCACCGCCCTGGAACTGTGCGAGGTCTACCGACTGTCCCCAGTCGACGGTGCCGTCCCCGCCGGCCGGTTCGGGTTCATCACCAGGGAAGGAACCTGCCGCTCCTGCGGCCAGACCGCCGCGTCCCGCGCCGGGCGGCTCGTGGACGCCTACGTTCGGCCTCCGATCGCCACGGCACGGGTAATCCGCCCGTCGTAGGGGTATAGAGCCGTTGCACACCAACGGGAGGAACGATGGCGGCACGACGTAACGCAAAGGCCCCAGTGGATCTGGGTGCGCGTGAGCACGAGAACACCTGGGGCGCCAGCGAGGACACCAAGCAGGACTTCGCCGACACCCGCGCCGACAAGCTGCGCGCGGCCCGGGAGAAGGCCGACGAGGAAGAGGACGGCAATGCCTGACAACGAGCGCGAACTGGAGCCGGGCGAGAACGGCAACCCGAACGAGGCCACCGACGCCGGCGACGAGCAGGCCAACACCGGCACCGCGCCGGGGTCGGGCAGCGACGGCGGGGCCATGCCGGGCGGGACCGGCGGCGACACCTCCGGCACCGGCCGATAGATCTCCTCGACGAGTCACGGACCTTGAGGAGGTCGGCGTTGTCCGCTGGTGCTGCACGGCCGATGTCGCCGATGACAGATGTTCCCAAGGTCCGCCGTACGATCCCGGCGCCGTTCCAACGGCCTTCCATCACCATTGGAGGCACGACGGGGCTGAAGCGGGAGTGGCGTCACCGCCTCGCCTGTGATCTGGTCTCGGGGGACACCGTGCCAGGCGTCGGGATCGTCGACTCCGTCGTCGAAGACGTCGACTTCGAGGGTCGCGTGTGGACGATCACCGTCACCGGCGGTGAGGCGAACACGAAGGTGTTCAAGGGCACCGACACCGTCTGGGTGTTCTGCACCGGAGCCCGGCCGTGACTCGGGCCGAGCTGTACGATGCGCTGCGCGAGCTGATGCTCGACGACGACGAGCACTTCTACCTCTCGACCGGCTGCCTGCACGGGGTGCATGAGCACTGCAACAGCAGCGTGTCGATCACCGGCGGTTCCAAGGTCCCCGGCGTCTGCAAGTGGTGCCCCGGCCTGTGCGTGTGCCCCTGTCACACCCACGAGTGACCCACACCATGTGATCAGCAGAGCGTGAGCGTGCGACTCCTACACTGTGGAATGTGACCGCCCACGCCTGGTACGACATCATCACCATGATCTGCCTGCCCATCGGGATTCTGTACCTGATCTCGTCGATGTGGACCCGAACCCCGTCGACCAACAAGGTCACCCGGTTCATGCAGTGGTTCCGGGTCGAGTCGTGGCCGTTCATGCCGGTCGTCTACATCGTCTGGTACCTGGCGCGGGCGATGCGGGACAACGAAGGCTTCCAGCCCACTCTGGCACTGTGGTTGTGCTTCAACGTCTACTTCTGGTGGCGGGACAAGGACGACCGCGACGAGGACCGGTGGAAGCGACGCCGGAAGAAGATCCGAGAGACCCTCGCCCGGGTCGGCACCCGCCTGGTCCCGGTCGCGGTCAAGGGGTAGCCGATGCGCTGGATCGACGGGTTATCGGTGATCTCCCAGACCGGGCTGATGGTGAACGCGACCTACATCTACGCGGCCCAGGTCTCCCGCGAAGGAGATCCGGGAGACAGCCGGTTCATCCAGTTCTGGACGCTCGTCGCCGACGAGCTTTACCCGTTCGTCCCGGCGGCGCTCCTGGCCTGGTACATCGCCTTGACAGCCGTCGTGGGGTTCAGCGTGTTCGGGTCGCTGTTCCTGGTGCTGTGTTGGTGGTACTGGCGGCAGGACAAGAAGAACCGCAACAACAGGTGGAGGAAACGCCGGCAGAAACTCGCCGAGAAGATTTCCCGGATCGGGTCTCGGCTCGTGGTCGTCCCCGCGCCGGCCTGAAACCCTTGTGCCCGTAGCTCAGATGGTCAGAGCAGCCGGCTTTAAGACCCGGCGGACGCTGGGTTCGATCCCCGCCGGGTACACCCATTGGAAGAAGAGAGAGCACAACCGCACGTGAACGTCCCGTCCCGCTGGTGGCACCGCTTCGTCATCCGTCCCCGCAACGTCCGGTTCGTGGACGAGGACGGCAACGTCTATCCCGTTCCCCCGAACCGGCTCACCTACCAGAAACACGGTCCGGACGGGTTACGGGTGTGGACGGCCAGGATGCCGGCCGGCGTCGACTTCACCCGAGGCTTCAAACTCAAGGTCGATGTCATGCCGCCCCGCACCATGATCATCACCGAGGCGTTCTTCGGCGAGGACAGCATCACCATCTAGCTCGCCTGGCGGGGCGCGATCTGCGACACCCGCTGCGGAGAGATCGCCAACATGATGGCGGTGTCGCGCACCGACAGATCCTTGACCAGCCGAGCGGCCACCTGCGCGGTGCGCTCGGTGAGATCCTGCTCCGCGTCGATCAACCGCTTCCGCTCGGCACGCAGCGCGGTCGCAGCGGCGTCCAGTTCGGCATCGCCGAGCCGGTACTCGTATTCGATGACGAGGCCCGCTTCGGCCTCCTCCGGAAGATCCAGAGCAACGGCGATGGCTTCGCGGATGTGGCGGTCGAGGGCGACGAGGTTCTTGGCGAAGGTGTGCGCACCGCCGGGACCGTCGGCCAGCCACTGGGCGCCTTCGCGGGTCACGTTGACGTGGTAGGCGTTCATCAGATCAACCATCCTCTGCCGAGTACGGGCTCAAGGTCTCGCTGGATCGCTCGCAGCGTCCCGGTGGGGATGTCGCCGGTGTGCTGCGGGACCACGGTCTGGGCGCGGGTGCCGTCGACCTCGACGAGGTAGGTGCGGTGCGATCCCCGCTGCCGGATGATGACTCCACCCCGCCGCTCGATCGTTCTGTTCACCTCACGCGCCCGCATGAGTTAAGTCTAGTCGCTAGACGGCTTAGTGTCCAGTGGCTAGACACTTTAGCGTAGCCGGCATCCGCCGGTCTGGTCGCGGTATCTAATGGGTGACCTCAGCGACCGACCACGGCCAGACGATCCTGGCCGCCATCCTGCCGGACCGGCGTGATCTGCTCGACAAGGCGCTGCGGCATCTGGCGCCGGAACACTTCGTCGATCCGGTCCAGCGCAACCTGTTCCAGCTCCTGGAGCGCTACGCCGACCACACCGGGGCGATCCTCACCCGGTCAGCCCTCGACGATCTCCTGGCCTCGGCGAGGGCTGATCCGGGGAAACTGCTCAACTACCGGGAGACGTTCGACTACCTGGCCGCCGCGCCGGTCGACGATTCGGCGTTCACCTGGTCGGTCCACCAGATCCGGGAGCTGGCCGCGGACCGGGCCACCGCCGGTGCGCTGACGCAGGCGATGGAGATCCTCACCCGCGGCCAGACGGACGAGTCGGGGGAGACGATCAGGGGCCACGCCGCGGCCCGTCAGATGCTGCTCCAGCGCCTCGCCGAGATCGACCGGACACTGTCCATGCAGGACGCCCCCGAGGGCGACATGCGCGTCGAGGGCGACGACATCCTGGCCGACTACGCCGAACGCAAGGCCCGGCGGGAGTCCAATCAGGCGTTCGGGATCGACTTCGGCATCCCGGCTCTCGACGCGAAGATCGGCGGGATCGGTCCCGGCGAACTCGTCCTCGCGGCGGCGTACACGTCCGAGGGCAAGACGTCGCTGATGGTCCAGCTCGCCTGGCACGCGGCGGTGGTCCAGGGCCGCAACGTGGTCATCCTCACCACCGAAACCGTCCGGTCCCAGGTCCGGCGCCGGCTGATCGCCCGACACTCCTGTCTGGACGCTTTCGGGCTGCGTGACGGACTGAACTCCCGGCTGATCAAGGACGGCAGCCTCGACGCCGCGCAGGAGCGGGCTCTGCACGCGGTGGTGAAGGACTTCGAGACCAACTCCGGCTACGGCAGGGTCTACATCGTCCAGGTCCCCCGCAGCGCCAACGTCGCCTACATCGAGTCGAAGCTGACCCGCGTCCAACGGCAGTTCCCGATCGACCTCGCGGTGATGGACTACCTGGCCCTGCTGCGCCCGGAGCGGCGCCGCAACTCCGAACGCGAAGAACTGTCCGGGATGCTGAAGGAGGCCAAGCAGGTCTGCACGACCTTCAACGACGGCGCCGGTATCCCGCTCGTGTCGCCGTGGCAGGTCAACCGGACCGCCCGCGCCGAGGCCGAACGGCAGGGCGGCTACACCTCCGCCGGCCTGGCCGAGACGGCGGAAGCCTCCAACAGCGCCGACATCATCCTGTCGTTGCTGGCCCCGCTGGACAACGACGCCCGGGTCTGCAACCTCAAACTCCAGGTCCTGAAGAACCGCGACGGGGAGAAGGCGTCCTCGATCGACGTCCAGGTCGACTACGCCACCAGCCGGTTCTGGTCCGAGCGGGGCCGCGACGCCCGGGTCCAGACGATCGACGACTGGGGGATCTGACCCCCGCAACCAGACCGTTCAAACCGGTATAGAAGGCATGACTGACGACCAACCGAACCTTGAGGTCCCGCATCTGCTGACACCGGGCGAGGTGGCCGCCCTGTTCCGCGTCGATCCGAAGACCGTCACAAGGTGGGCCGCTATCGGCCGCCTGTCGAGCCTGCGCACCCCGGGCGGACACCGCCGGTTCCGGGCCGACGAGGTCAGGGCCGCCCTCAACGACCGGTGGACCGCCGCCACCAACGGCCCCAAGCTGCCCAAGCCGGCCGCTGAGCCCGTCCCTGAGGCGGTGGAGGCGTGAGCGACGCCCTGAGCCCGTCCGATCGATCTCCGGACTTCCAGAAGGGCTACACGGTCGGCTACGTCCACGCCATTCAGGAGATCAGGCGTCAGGCCCAGCAGCGCGTGATCCAGACCAACGACTGGTCGGGCTACGACCTGCTGCTCCGGATCTGCCAGCGGGTCGGGCTCGACGAGATGTTTTCGACCATGACCGCGAGGTGAAGAAGACGGCCGCGGTGGTGGAACTCGCCAACACCGAGTTCCCCATCGCCACCGCCTGCCAGCTCATCGGCCTCGACGTCCGGGTCGACGAGTCCTACGGCAAGTCGATCAAGGTCCACTGCCCGTTCGGGGACCTGCACCACATCGACGGCGGGGCCGACAAGGCGATGCGGATCTACCCGGACAGCAACTCGGCGTTCTGCTTCGCCGGCTGCGGCTACTTCACCCCGGTCCGGCTCGTCTCCCACGCCTGGGGCCGCCCGTACGCGGAGGTCGCCGAGGAACTGCTCGATCACGCCGGCGTGAAGCGCAAGAGCCTGCGGGAGCGGTTCACCGAGGCCCGGGACTGGTCCCCGGACGTCGACCGGACCATGCTGGCCGAGGCCCTGAAGACCTACTGCCGACGGGTGTGCCCGGACTGGCTGGAGCGTCAGTTCGACGCCCGGGTCGGTGACCGGCTCACCCGCTGCCTGGTCCTGCTGGATCTCGTCGGCGATGCCGCCCAGGCCCAGGAGTGGTTGGCCGGCAGCAAGCGCGCGATGGAGCACATCCTCTTCCCTTGACGAACCCCTAGGCCCTTGCTGTACAGTAAGGAGCCACCGTCAATTGTCAAGGAGCTTGCACATGCCTGCGCCCGCCATCGGTCAGCGTGGTTTCATGGTCACCCCGGACGACGTTCCGGAACTGGACTTCATCCCCACCGGTGTCGTCGCCCAGATGTTTGGCACCTCCCGGCAGACCATTAACAACTGGATGTTCGTCAACGGATTCTTCAAGCCCACCGAGATCCGTAAAGCGGGCCGATCGGGAGGACGGGTCGACTACTTCATATCGGCCAAGGCCCTCGTGCCGTTCCTGCCCGCCGGCACGCAGATCACGTCCACCATCGTGGCCACCGGGGCGAAGTACCAGGAGATCGTCGATCGTGGGCCGTCGAACAACAACTACGTGCCGCCGGGGCTGCGGGCACGGGCGGACCGGGCTGAACTGGACGCCAAGCGCCAGCAACAGTGATTCCCCCGAACGAGGGAACGTGGCCGGCGTATAAGTGCGGGCCGGGCCAGTAATCAGTACCAGAACGTCAACGACGAAAGGTACTGATGGTGGCCAAGAACCTCCTCGGCAAGTCCGTGATCTACACGGACGCGCAGGGATTCCAGAAGCCGGCTCTCGTCCTCGGGACGCCGGACTCGATCCAGTCCGACACCGACATCGAGGTCCCCAACGACGGGACGGCACTGCTGAAGGTCTTCTCCCCGAGCGGGAAGGACTACACGCGGAACCACATCCCCGAGGGTGTCGGACCGCGCACCTACGCTGTGCGCTGATAGGTTCCACCAGCAGGTGGGCCGGACCGGGGGGCATCTGATCCGGCCCGCCGTCAACGGGGGAGAGGGGCTACGGGACGTGTTGTCCCGTAGCCCCTCTGTTGTTCACGGAGATCAATGGAACGATGAGATGAATGAATCTCACCGACTCCGGTGATGGATTCTTGACCTGATCTCATCGACACCCTTACTCTGGCATTCCCTCAACACCGTCTCGGCTCCCCGTCGGCGACCTGCGGCTGGAGGTGAAACCGTCCCGAGTAAACTTGCATTTGCGGGCTTCCATATCTGAGCCTCGGAGTCAATAGGTTGCCCGTCGCCCGAACGGATGATCACGGGCGTTTCGATGCGCCGATGGGTGTGGGGATAGTTGATTTGTGGCAGGCTGCGTAGCCACAGTGGAATGAGTCAAGGGAGTCAATGGTGGCCACCGAAACAATCACCCGGCTCGTCGATGACATGGACGGTACGACGGCCGAGGTCGAGAAGTTCTTCTCAGTCGACGGCACGAACTACGTCCTGGACCTGTCGGCGAAGAATCTGTCCAAGTTCGAGGCGGCCATCGCTCCGTTCGTGGAGAAGGCCGGCTTCGACACCGGGGAACGGCCGAGCAGCCCGCACCATCGCGGTGGGGCCGGGTTCAAGCGACGGATGTATGCCGGCCGCCCGGTGAAGACCGTGGCCCCGTCAGCGGCGGCGACGACGAAGGCGCTGAACACCGCCATCCGGGCGTGGGCGACAGAGAACGGTATCCCCGTTAGCGACCGGGGTCGTATCCCGGAGACCGTCATCGACGCCTACCACCGCCGCACTCGGCGCACCGAGTCGGTCGAGGCACCCACCAACGGCACGACGGCCACCGGCCTACCGAAGGTCGAGGACGGCGTGAAGCGACCCCAGAAACGCAACGGACGCAGGGCCGCCTGAAGCCCGACGCGAAGAAGCCCCCGGGTTGATACCTCGGGGGCTTCTTGCTGTCTCCGGCTCTGGGAGCGAGGGCCCGGCATGCACCGCCGCTTCGACTACCCCCACCCTCGGACCCGGAGACTCCTGCATCTCCACTGCTGTTCGGTCCAACGAAACCAAGCGAAAGGAGGACCCCACCGTAGCTGACGGTCGCCCGGCCGCGCGTCGCCCGGAAGTGTTAATCAGGCGTATAAGTCCGGTTCGGCTGTGTAGATACCAGTATGAAACTACTGGTGGTGGGTGACACCCACGGCAATCTGCCGTTCCTGCGCGACTACGTGTACCCCCTCGCGGCGAAGCTGTCCGTCGACCGGATCGTCCAGGTGGGCGACTTCGGCTACTGGGAGCACGATCCGTCCGGTGTGGACTTCCTGGACAAGCTGAACGAGACGGCCGACCGGCACGGCATTCCCCTGTGCTGGTTGCACGGCAACCACGACAAGCACTCCCTGGCGCTGAAGAAGTACATGTCCACCGGCGCGTCGACTCCCGACCGGTTCCTGACGGTGCGGGAGCACATCCTCTACATCCCGCAGGGCAAGGTGTGGACGTGGGAGGGCGTCACCATGCGGGCCTTCGGCGGGGCGTACAGCGTCGACAAGCAGTACCGGCTCGACCTGGAGCGCAAGCGGACCCGCAAGCTCCACGCCGAGGAGGACCGGCGCCGGGACGCGGGCGAGCCGGTCGAGCCGTACCGGTCGGCGGAGGGGACGCTCTGGTTCCCGGAGGAGCAGATGTCGGAGGAGGAGATGGACGCCATGCTGGCGTTGTACGCCGAGCCGGTCGACATCGTCTTCTCCCACGACTTCCCGGCCCGCGCCAACCCGGGGGAGCACTTCAAGACCCTGCCGGAGTGTCTGCCGAACCAGCAGCGGCTCCAGCGGGCCCTGGACGTTCATCGTCCACAGTGGTGGTTTCACGGCCACCTGCACCAGCCGTACACCGACGAGGTCCTCACCGTCGTCGATGACGACTGGGCGAAGACCACCGTCGTCGGGCTCGGCTGCGACTGGGACGCCGCGCCCCGGTTCGTCAAGCCGTGGCACGCCCTGGCCGAGGTGACCATCGAGGACGGCCAGATCGTGCTGGTCCGGTTCGGTCACGAGCTGGACGCCGAGGTCAGCGCCGAGGACGAGGAGTGAGGCGCCGCCTGGCGTTGGTCGACCTCGACGGGGTGGTCTGCGACGACCGGCACCGGGTCCACTACGCGGTCGACCGGGACTGGAATGAGTACTTCGCCCGGATGGACGCCGACGCCGTCTGGCCGCAGGGCCGGGAGTTGATCGTCAACATCGACCTGGCCGGCTTCGACGACGTCGCCTACTGCACCGGCCGGCGCCGCGACACCGAGGTCACGACGCTGCGCTGGCTGAAGAAACACGGCTTCGACTACAAGTTGCCGCTGCTGATGCGTCACCCGAACGATCGTCGTCCGTTGGCTGAGGTGAAGGCCGAGGTCGTCGAGTCCTGCGCCGATCTGTACGACGAGGTGTGGATGTTCGACGACGACCCGACGGTCATCGCCGCCGTGTCCGCAGTGGAGCGGGGGTTCGGCTACCACTGCACGTGGTACACCAAGCCGCCCCGGATGATCCGTCGAGGGAGAACGTGAGGAAGGTCCAGGTCTTTTGGTCGCTGCCGGAGCCGCCGATCGCGCCGGGCGTGGAGTTCTCCCGCCGGTTGGTGACGGAGGCCCGGCGGGCGGCCCGTGGGTTCCAGTTCGGCCTGATGGGCTCGACCTGGGCGGCGGGGTCGCGCACGGCGGTGATCGTCAACGAGGGCTGGACGTCCGAGCGCGGCACGGTCCTGATCCTCGGCCTGGTCGGGATTCCGCTCACGTATCTGATGTGGCGCCGCTGGCACGCGCGGGGAGAGTGGCTGCGCACGACTCCGCAGTGGTGGGAGCGCCTGGACGAGGCGCCGGACGTGATCCCTTTCCCCCGGCTGGTGGCGTGGACGGAACGGCAGGAGGCCCGGGTCAAGGCCGGGTTCAGGAAGCGGGGCGGCAAGTGATTCACCGGTTGCGGGCGTGGCTTCGGACCATGCTGGTGCGCGACTTCATCCTGGACGCGGCCTCCGACGTCCGGGTCCGGCGGCTGATCCTCGACGAGGCGGCCGAGCGGATCAGGGCCGAGTTGGTGTGTTGCTACGTCTACGACCAGCACGCCGAGGCCGGCACGTATGACGAGGACGTGCACGCCCACCAGATCTGCTACTGGGGTGAGGCCGGGGCCCGGCTGTGTGAGGACACCGTCCACGCCCGACGAAACGCGCCGGCGCCCGGCTGACACAGACGTTGCTCGGTGGAGCGGTGCGGGTCGCGTGAGGGTGGCTCCGCCAATGCTCCACATAGGAGGCCCGGGACGGCGACGCCAACGTCCCGGGCCTCCGCCTCGTCTAGAGGCTGCCCTTGGGGACGATCCACTGCACGGGCTGGCCGGTGACGGCGGCGATGTGGTCGAAGTCGCCGTCGTAGTGGACCACGACGACGTTGTAGTACTCCCCGGCGGCGGCGGTGAGGAGGTCGACGATGCCAGCGGCCCGGTGGTGGCCGGTGCGGGCCATCAAGCCTTGGACCTCCCGCGCCCGCTGGGCGATGGCGTCCACGCAGGCGAGCTGGACCAGCGCGCCGCGGACCCTGAGCAGGTTGGTGTGTTCGCGCGAGTCGCGGGCCGAATACCCCAACTCCAGATCCACGGTGACGAACGTGGCCGCCATCCGGTTGAGGGCCAACGAGCGGATCTTGTCGCCCGCGACCGGCGAGCGGCGGGCGATGGTGTACGCGGAGGTGTCGAGCAGAGCGAGTGTGCCGGACGGGAAGCTCACCGGCGGGCGCCCTTCATCACGTCCTCGTCGTCCAAATCGGAGCCGCCGAGCAGCAGCGGGTCTTGCAGGATCTCGTTGAGCAGGTTGCGTCGCTCGGCCACCAGCCGCAGGGCGGCGTTGACGGTGTCGCGCTTGGTCTTGGTTCCCAGCTCGGCCGCCGCTGCCGCGAGCAGGTCGTCGTCCACGTCCAGCATCGTCCTCATACCCCCAATGTATATCCGGCCGAGCCTGATGTACACGGACTCTCCGTAAGCTGGCGGACACGAAGAGTCTTGAAATACTTGCCACCCCAACACACCATCGGATAGTGTTTGTCCAGTCACCAAGAGTGAGAGGTGCAGGTCAGTGGGACGGAAGAGGCCCCCGACGCAGGCTGCCCAACGCAAGGCCGCCGATCGGGAACGACCCGTCCCGCAACTCGATCCCTGCTCCTGCCGCAACGGGTGCTCGCGGTGTCTGGAGCGGTGCTTCGGCGGTCACGCCGACCGGCCCGATCGACACTGCTGCTACGAGGGACATTTCTGGACCGCGCCTCGTGAGTAATGCTCACGAAGCTGTGGTCGACGCCTTCCACAGATAGCAATTAGTGACGACTGGTTCACGCTTTGTCTGGACCCGTCAAGCGTCCAGTCGTAGGCTTCCCCATACACCCCGAAAGGGGGACACCGGTGGCCATCGGTCGCTGTTCGGGCTGCGGTCGAACCGGACAACCGAAGAAGCTTTACCCGCACGTCCTGGAGTGCCCGGACTATCTCGCGTTATTCCGCGAAGACCCCGCCCGCTGCCTGGACCCGGAATCGGAGCAGGCGCGCTACCGCGCCGCTGACACCGCCGAATCCCGCGCGGAAAAGCGCAGTGAACGTTTGTCGGTCCGCTTCGCCGAGATCGACGAGGTCTACCAGCGCCAGATCACCCGGTGGGCTAAACCGCCGGACATCCTGGCCGATTGAGCACAACCACGGGGGACACACCACATGGCCATCGGCAGCGACGAAATCATCACCCGGTTCCGGTCCAACAAGCTCGCGGTCGGCGAACAGGAGCGGGTGGAGGCCGTCCGCTCCCTGTTCCTGGACCTGGCCCTGGACCTCGACCGGAAGCTGCCCGACGGCCGGTACAAGAGCCTCGCCCTGACCGACCTGGAGACGGCCAGCATGTACGCCGTCAAGGCCCTCACCCACGTCGTGGCCTGACGCCATGGATGAGGACCTCACCCCGGGCCAGAAGAAGTCCAAGGCCGACGCGGACAAGCAGTTCCAGTTCTTCGAGGGCAAGCTCTGGGACATCATCGCCGAAGTCCACCTGCCGCCCGGGGAGTGTTTCAGGACCCCGTTCGGCCGGCGAGCCCGGCACGGCTGGATTTTGCGGGAGCGGACCACCGGCGAGCAGATCGCGGTCGGATACACGCTGCTTCGCTACATCCACAACACGCATTTGGGCGTGAGTCTGCCGCCGCGAATTGAGATGCACCGGCGAGTGAAGGCCGCCTCCTAGAGCTGGGGGCCGGGCTGGGTGGAGCCCCAGAAAGCCGGTCAGCGCCGGCCCCCTTCCAAATCTTAGAAGGACAACCGAAAAACACCACCGGCCCCTGCCCCATAAGGGAGTCCCTGTGACCGTCTGCAACGGCGGCGCGGATTATGTATCCGCGCCGCGGGATATTGCTGACCTTTTTCGCATCTACCAGCCCTACATCATCGCCCTCGCCCGGAAGTTCGGGATCGAGGAAAGCCGGGTCGAGGACGTCGCCAGCGAGATCCTGCTCCGGCTGATGGAAAAAGACGTCATCGGCTCGTTCGACCCGACCCGGGTGTTCGACTACGAAGGTCAACGACGCCCGGCCCGGTTCAAGTCGTACCTGACGAAGATCGTCATGCAGTACCTGAAAGGCCACCGGGACAAGCAGTACCGGCAACGCAACCGGGAACCGCTGCTATGCGACGCCCCGGTCGCCCGGAACAAGGACGCCCTCAACGGCGCCGCCCCGTCCACCTGGATCGAGATGAACGGCCCGACCACCGAAGGGCCGGAAGAGGTCTACGGGCGGGCGGTCGACGCGGCCGACACCCTGGCCATCCTGCGGGCTCACATGAAGACCGTCCCGCCCCGCAACCGGTACGACGGCTGCGACCTGCCGGTGTTCTTTGAACTGATCTTGTCCCAGATCGCCGAGCACGGGACGTGGAGTCCGGAGGAGATCCGGGCCCACTTCAAGATCTCGACCACGGCCGCGCACTCGTGGAACTGGCGCACCCGCGAGCAGGCCGCCCTGGCGCTGGGACTGAAGCCCCCGGTCAAGCGGGCGCGGGTGTTGAAGAAGTGATCGTCGGCCACGACAAGACCCTCGCCGTCCTGGAACGGGACCTGCCGCCGGTGACGCTGTTGATCGGACCGCACTCGGTCGGCAAGTGGACGATGGCCCGACACCTCGTCACCCACCACCACATCCACCCGGCCGACGCGCTGTTCGTCGAGTCCGGGCTGACGATCGACGGTGTCCGCACCGTCATCGCCCTGGCCCACCGGGCGCCGGTCGGCGCGTACAAGGTCGTCGTGTCCCGCCTGGACACGGCGGTGTCGATCAACGCCCTGTCCGGGCTGCTGAAGGTCCTGGAGGAGCCGCCGGCGACGTGCCGGTTCATCCTCACCTCCCCGCCGGAGCCGCTGTCGACGATCCGGTCCCGGGCCACCGTGTTCCGGCTCGGCGCCCTGACGCCCGACGAACTGCGGACCGTCCTCATCGGACAAGGGGTGGCCCACACCCTGGCCGGCAAGGTCGCCACCCGGGGCGGGGGCGTGAAGGAGGCGATGCTCAAGGCGACCGCCGACAAGCACCGCCCGCTCGTCCTGGCCTTGGTCCGGTCGCTGGCGAGCCGGGACGCGGTCGGGTTCGACAAGACGGTCAAGGACATGACCGCCGACGCCCGGTTCCTGCTGACCATCCTGCTCGAAGAGGCTCTCCTTGACGCGCCGGCGATGTTTTCCACCGACGACTTCTGTGGCCTGCACACCGACCGGGCCAAGGTCGCCGCGATGCTGCGGGTCCTGCTCACCACCGGGGGTCTCACAGCCCGATTAGGTGTACGAGCGGCCCTCGAACCGTACCTGTCGCTCACCTGAGGAGCCGTACATGACAGACGAACCCGGGCCGCCGGTGGACAAGAAGCGCCGCCGCCGGGCGCCGGACTACGTGGTCGCGCTGATCTTTGGTCTGCTGCTGCTCGGCATGGTCCTGGCGGTCCTCTGGTACTCCCTCGACGAGTCCGAGCACATCCACCCAGCGCCTGCACCCAAGCCGACCGAGGTCAACCCGACCCGTTTCGCCGCGGCGGTGAGCTGATGCAGGTCATCACGATGACGTTCGTCGCCATCGCCCTGTACCTGGCCCTGTCCTGGGATGAGAAGAGGCGCCGATGACCGAGACCCTGAACCTGGCCTGCTCCACCGGCGGCGAGGCCGCGGTCGAGATCGTCCGCTACATCGTGCTCGGCGCGGTCGTCTGCTTCCTGGCGTGGGTGTTCTTCAAATGAGCGACCCTCCGGTGATCGTCTTGTGCCCCTGCTGCGCCTCGACGTTGGACGCCTACGCCTCCGTCGACCCGCAGGACTTCGAGTGTGTCTCATGTGGACAGACCTGGACGATGGTTGTCGACTACGACCGCGTCACCACCTACAGCCTCGCCTAGGAGATCCGTGACCCAGCCGCTACCCGGCGACCAGCCGTTGCCGTTCTACCCGCCGATCCCCGACCAGACCCCGTCCGCGGCCGAGATCGAGGAGGGCCTCTACCGCCGGCTCATCGCCTTGCGGGAGTCGAACAAGGACGGCCTGACCCAACTCCTGTCGCGGGGCCGGACCCTGAACCCGATCCAGATGCTGCACGCCCAGATCGACAGCTTGGCCACGATCCTGCTGGACTCCGACGAGCGCCTGCACTATGACCTCGCCGTCGAAGAGGCCCTCGCCCGGATGATCGAGCTGGCCAACGCCGAAGCGACCCGGGAGGAACTGCTCGGCGGACCCGCCGGCCCTCCGGCCGCATCCGGCCTGATTGTTCCTGGTCACTGACGCAACGACTCCGCTCCGACGTCGTTGATCAAAAGACGAGGAGGACCGCCCATGGCCAAGCCACCCGTGCGATCCGGCGCCGAACAGGACGTCTACAGCGGCTGGCGGCAACGGCTGAAGTGGCAGCCGGGCCAGATCGCCTACGTGAAACGCAAGACGGCCCGCCGTTACCGGCGCGAGGCCAAGCGGGGGATTCGAGAGGGACGCGATGAGTAAGCACCACAAAGGCTGGCGCGGCTGCTGCATGCTGTGCGCCCGCTGGTTTCGGGGCGAGGGAAGGAACAAGCGGCTGCGGTTCTCCGAACTCCGCCGTGTCGGCGCGCGCCGCCGCTTGTCCAACCTGGACGAACGGTGAAGCGGCTGCCCTGGATCTCGCCCACCCTCGCCGCCGTCTGCACCTTCGCGCTCGCTGTCACCATGACGGTCACGGCCTGCACGGTCGAGGACCAGCAACCGCCGGCCGGGTACGAGATCGACGAGCCCGGGTTCGAGCTGGACGACTACATCTGCGAGTGGGACGACCACCCCCTCGAACCGGAGTGCATCCACCGCGAGACGGGGGAGATGTACCACCCACACGTCCGGACCGGCCCGTACACCAACCCCCGGCCCGCCAAGCCGGCCAAGCCCGCACCGGCGAAGCCTTACGTCCGGCCACCGACCGAGGCACAACGGGACCGGCCCTACAAGCCCGCCCCGGCGATGAAGCCTCCGGCGTACAAGCCACCCACCCGCGTCCGGTGAGCCGGGATGGCCAGTCCTAACTACGCGCTGTGGAAGGCCGCCGCGGACAAGGGCGAGGTCCGGCGGGCCACGTTCGTCTGCGGCGACCAATCTGTCCTCGTCGAGGAGGTCGTCGACACCACCCGCCGGCAGCTCGGGGCGGGGGATCTCAACTATGTGGTCGTGTCGGCGGGCCGGGTCCCGGACCGGGAGGTCTGGGCGGCGGTCGGCCAGTACCCCCTGGACCAGACCAGCAACCGGCTCGTCGTCGTCCGCGACGCCCACCGGGTCAAGCACTGGGACCCGCTCACGAGCTGGCTGACCACGGCCCGGCAGGCGCCGCACAACTACCTGCTGCTGGTGTCCGGTCAGGACGACCTGCCGACGAAGATGGTCGACGGGAAGAAGGTCCTGGCCGACCACGTGGACGCGATCCGCTCCGCCCGGGGCCGGCTGGTCCGATGCGGCAGGCCCAACGAGGCCGACTCGGTCGCGTGGGTGCGGGCCCGGTCGAAGGTCCTCGACGACGAAACGGCGAACTATCTGCTCCACCGGGTCGGCGGGGACCTATCGGCGGCGGCGGACGCGGCGGCGAAGATCGCCCTGTTCGACCGGCTGCCCAGCACCCAGATCATCGACCTGCTGTGCGAGCCGGCCCCGGCGGAGTCGTTTGTGGACTGTGTCATCGCCCGGAACAAGACCGAAGCGCTCCTGGCGGCGCAGACGGTCCCGGACAGCGAACGCGGCCGGATGTTCGCCCTCCTCGACGCCCGCCTGGACCTGCTCGCCTCCCTGTACCGGGCGACCCGGGCCGGGCTGTCGCAGCGCGAGATCCGCGACGTGCCGGTGTTCCTGATCCGCAAGCTGATGCCCTACGCCCGGCACTACGACCCTCATCGATGCGCGTTCGACCGGCGGTTGTTGGCCGTATTAGAAGGACGACACCGATCCGGCATCCGCGTCGGTGTCCTGGAACAGCTCGTCGCCCTGTGGTGACCCCACACCCGATGCGCCTGATCCGGGACCGCGGAGGAAGCAGCGTGATGGACGACCGGCTGCGCATCTACCGCGACGCCACCGGCCGCTGGCGGTGGGAACGCATCAGCCACCACCAGCCCGTCGCCGCCTCCCCGCGCTCCTACGGCCGGCAACGGACCTGCCTACTCATGGCCGTGCACAGCAACCGCAAACCGTATGTCCTGGTCCTGGAGGGTGGGATCGAGGACGACTTCGAGTCGAAGTGAGTACCGATGACGCACGACCACCCGCTCGCCCAGCGTGGCCACAACCCGCCCACGTCCACACCGGTGTGGACCGAACCCGTCCTCGGCGACGACCTCTACCGCCTCTACCACGAGGAGTGGACGATCGCCGCCACCGGCACCGAGGAACACTGCTGCGAGTTCTTCCAGTCCGTCTACCACAAGCGGGTCAAGACCGACGACTGGCAGATCCGCCACGACACGAAGATCGACCGGTACCGGCTCTGGGTCCGGATGCCCGTCCTCAAAGGAGAGTTCAAACTCCCCAACGCCGCGTCCCGGTGGGCCGAGGACCAGGGCCTGGAGGACTACACGATCGTCGTGCGCAACAGCCCGGCCGACCACGACCTGCGCGCCTACGGACGGCGGAAGCTGAAGTGAGCGAACGACAGTCCCCGGCCCGGGTTCCCCGCAAGGTCACCTTCATCGACTCCCGAGAGACGATGACCGTCCAGCAGCTCTACGACGACATCGTCGGCCTGTCCGACATCCACAAGATCCTCGGGGTGAAGGACTTCCGGGTCAAGCGGTGGGTGGAGCGGCGGGAGACTGTCGGCTGCCCGAAGCCGATCAAGCGGGTCGGGATGACCGACCTGTACTCCGCGTCGGAGTGGCAGGGCTGGTACGCGGTCTGGAAGGTCACCCGAGGGTCGGAGACCTGGCGGCGCATCCCCCGCAAGCCGCCGGTGCTGTTCACTGATCTGAAGAATCCGGACTGACTCCGTCGAGGATGGCCTTGGCGTCGATGAACTTCCCGAGCTTCGTCAACTTCCCGGCGACCAACACCCGGATCTTGATACCGCTGTTCGTCTCCAGGTACGTGCCGGTGTAGTCGTCATCCTGGACGTTCAACGCCAGCTCGATGAGCTGCTGGTACACCTGGACCGCGTTGTTGAGGAACTGGGTCTGGTGACAGCCGGCCAACTCCGAGCCCTTACCCAGCGCATCCAGGGTGAACGTCGTCGCGTTGAAACTGACCTTGGTGATCTGCTCGTCCGCCACCGGATCTCCCTCGCGCGAATAGGCGACCGCGCGGTGACCCGCCCGAGGATTGATGTGCCTTCACTCCTCGGACAACCCCTTGTTGGGTCACCGCGCGGTCTAGAGAGGAGCGAGACGTACGTGGCACGCCGTCTTTGCTCGCCGCCGACTCTAGGAAAACCGTCCGGCCCGGACACGCGACACGCCCGGAGGGTCACCCGTTAGGGAATCTTGTGGTGTACTCGTCCCACAATAAATGCTTCTCAAGAAGCATTTAATCCCTACAGTTCCGGGAGCGGATGGTGGACCTCACCGGGGAAGAGATCGCAGCGGTCGTCCTGTCCGCTGTGGACGACTGGAAGGCCGGCAGCACCCACGCCCTGGTCGAGATGCTCAACCTCCTGACCAGCCAACGCCACCCCGGCCCGGTCCGGGCCGAGACGATGTACGCGATCTTCGGCTACGCGACCCACTACATCAGCGGGCACTACACCCGCGACGCATTCGTCCTGCTGGTTCGCGGCGCACTCGGACTCCCCGCCGCCCAGTATGTTGATCGTGACGCCACCGAATACGCACTCGACGCGATCACCGTCATCCGGGCCGCCGAAGAAGTAATCCGGAGAGCATCACCCGAACAGCCGTGATCCGTTAGCTCCTTCGAGCACCACCCGAAGGAGCACCAATGTCCATCCCGGACAGCGACATTCCGCTGGACAGCCTCATCCTCGTCGACCGGCGCCTGTTCTGCTTCCTCGCCCACCACGCCCTCATCCACCTGTGGTACGCCGCCCAGGAAGAAGACGGCCCCGGCTGCTGCCGGTACTGCTGCGGCGTCTGCGAAGCCCTCCACCGCCTCCGCTACGGGCCGGTCGGCGACGGACCGTTCGCCGACCAGCTCTCCGACGCCCTGCGCGGCTATGTCACCGAGGGCGACTTCCAGCCCGAGGACGGCCCGGCCTGGTGGGTCAACGACCAGATCAACTGGCCCGCCCTCACCGCCATCTGGGAACGGTTCGAGGCCGCCGACCGGTGCGGACCCCACGACGAGCAGGACCTCCCGACGCCGTGAAGATCATCCGCCTCACCGCCATCATCGCCTGCTACCTCGCCGTCGTCGCCGGCCTGTCGATCCTGCTCCACAAGAACTTCGGCAACGACCCCGCCATCAGCACCTGCCGGGCCGACCTGTCCCGCCGATTCGAGGGGATCTCCTGGGTCGGCAACGACCGGATCATCAAACCCCTCCCCGGCTCGATCAGTGTCCTCGTCCTCGGCGACTACGACGAACTGGACCTCAGCACCGGCGAGCAGACCCGCCGCGCCTACACCTGCACCGTCGGCCTCGACGGGACGATCACCGAGATCCACCCGTGATCACCCGCGACGTCTACGTGATCAGCCTGCGCCGCCGCCCGATGCGCATCCAGGGGTTCTTCGACCGGTGGGCCAAGACCGTCCACCACGAGGTCGAACCGGTCGTGTTCGGCGCCGTCGACCTGCCCCGTTCCACCGAAGGCTGCTTCGCGTCCCACCGTGCCATCTGGCAGGGCCTGCGCCGCGAACCCGCGGTCATCTTCGAGGACGACGCCTGCTTCACCGACGACTTCACCCTCGACCTCACCCCGCCCAGCAACTGGCAGATCCTCTGGCTTGGCGGCGAACACACCCGCCCACCCCTGCCCTACGACGGCACCTGGGTCCGCCCTCAACGGATGATCCGCACCCACGCCTACATCGTCCGGGACTCCTCGACCGTCGCCAAGTTGATGGCCGACGCCCCCGCTATCGACCCGCATCTGTCGCTGATCGACGTCCCCCAGTACTGCCTACGCCGCCACACCGTCGGCCAGGCCGGCGGGTACATCTCCGAACGCACTCACCGGATCGGGTTACAAGACCAGTACTGGCAACCGTTCCCCGACAACGCCTACGACCTGTGACTCGTTGGACCTCCGGCAACCCCGCCACCCTCGGAGGACCCGTTGACGACGTACACCGCGCACACGATATCGGTCCCCGACCCCCGCACCAACCTGCCGATCCTCATCCGGCTGCTCCTACCGCCCTACCTGTCGCAGCGGTTCCACCCGTTCATCGACAACTTCACCATCGCCCCGGCCGACGTACCCCTCCTCCTGTGCCTACCGGTCGACCGGACCCACCTGCCAGAAGAGATCCAGACCAACAACTGGCCCTCGATCCGGCACAAGGAAGCACCCTGCTACACCTGCCGGCAACCGCTGTGGGTCGGCCCCGAACAAGCCGTCCACCGAGGACTGCGCGTGTGCTTCTACTGCGTCGAACTGCGCACCCAGATCCTCGCCGCCGCCGGCGTCCCCGTCGAGTACGACCTGCACCACCTCAACGACGCCGACGCCACCACGCCCCGCCGGAGGTACTGATGGACCTGCCCAAGGACCCCTTCCGGGTCAGCAAGCCCGACCTCCCCGGACTACCGCCCGGAACCCCGACCGGCGTGGAGATGGTCGCGTACAAAAACACCAACCTGGTCGTCGTCCTCACCCCGGTCAGGAACGGCAAACCGGACCACTGCGTCCACGGCCAGTCCCAATGCACCGGCTTCTGCAAGGGCTGGGTCTACCTCGGCCACACCACCCTCGACCTGCTCCGCACCGGCGAATACCGGCCACTGTGCATCGACTGCGCCACCGCCGCTGGGCTCCAACCCCAGAACGCGGTCGGCACCGTCATCGACCGCACCTGCGGAACGGAGAACCTCAACTAGTGGACGCCGACACCACCCTCATCGACCCGGCCGACGTCGTCCAGTACTACGAGGCCAAGAAGGCCGAGCTGTCCCAGTACACCCACGGCAACCCGTTCTGGGACCGCTACAAGGACCGCATCGTTGAAGCACCCGACGTCAAAGCCGGGTTCCTGACGATCTTCCCCGGCGGCCGGTACATCTACCCGTACGAGTTCGACGGCAGGGACACCCAGCTCCAGTCCATCCACCGGATCTTCTCCGGCAAACCCGAGGCGACCAGGGAAGAACTCGCCGCCCGGTTCGGGATCGCGTGCGTCGAACGGTTCCAGATGGTCAGCAGCTTCTGCTTCACCGTCCCCAGCCCCGACGCCCTCGACTTCATCGCCCACCACAGCGGCGGACGCATCCTCGACCCCATGTGCGGCACCGGCTACCTCACCTGGCTCCTGGCCCAGCAAGGCGTCGACTGCCTGTCCTACGACCGGCTCGCCCGCCCCATCCAGTGGGGCACCGTCCGACGAGGACACGCCCCCGCCGCCACCCACAAGCACGGACGCGACCGGACCCTGCTGCTGTCCTGGCCCGACTACCAGAGCCGGATCGGGTTCGACACCCTCGCCGCCTACAAGGGCGACACCGTCATCTTCGTCGGCGAGTACAGCTCATGCGGCGACGACGCCCTCCACGCCGCACTCGACTGGGGCTGGTACTCCCACGCCGGCATGACCCCCGTCCGCTGGGGCGGCGGCCTCAAAGACGTCATCGTCGTCTACAAACGACGCCCCCGCATCCACGTCCCCTACCTCGGCCCGAAGCTCGACATCATGCGCCAGGCCGCCTACCGCCACCTCCTCGGCTATGGCGCCTCGTGGAGCCGCACCGACAACTTCGAGCACATCCGCGAGATCCTCGACACCGCCCCACGCCTGAACATCCCGACTCCCGCCATCCGCGAGCGCACACCCGTCGAACCCGGCCCCGTAGTCTGGCTGGACGAACCCAAGGTCGACGAGTACCGCACCGTCACCCTCGGCTCCTGGGGCGGCTGGCACATCCAGATCATGCCCATGATCTTCAACGACCGGGTCGTTCTCGTCCCCGAGAACAACCCCCTCATGATCGACTACGGCTGGTGCTTCCCCAAAGGCGGAGCCGCCGCCCAGGCCGCCTACGCCTGGAACCCCGCCACCCAAGCCGAACCCGCCGGCTACATCAAAGCCGTCCTCCCCGGCCGCAAGCCCGGCGAAACCGCAGCGGATGGCTGGACATGAACGACACCGACATGCGCGCGCAGATGCTGGCCCTCCCGTCGATGACCGACGAGTTCGCCCACCGCCTCACCGAACCCGGACTCACCGACGGCCAACGCGCCATCGTCGCCGCCGAACTCGCCACCGCCGGCCGAGGCCGACGACACCCCAACGCCACCACGATCACCCAGGCCCAGGCCGCCCGTTTCTGCGGAACCACCATCCGCAACATCCAGCGCGCATCCCGGATACTCCGCGACGGCGAACCCGAAGTCATCGAGGCCGTCCGCAATGGACACCTCACCCTGACCCCTGCCACCGCGATCGTCGAACGACCCCGCCACCGACAGGCCAGACTCCTCGCGGACCAGCTCGCATGACGGCGCCGGAAGTCCACGAGATCGCGGAGATCCTTCCCCACCCGGAAGACGATGTCCTCGACGCGCTGACGGCGGACATCAAGGCCAACGGCCTCATCCGCGACATCATCCGGTTCGAGAACAAGATTCTCGACGGCCGCCACCGCCTCATCGCTTGCTTACGCGCCGGCATTTCGCCCCGGTACGCGGACTTCGACGGCACCTGGAACGAAGCCGTCCAATTCGTGCTAGCTGCCAACCTGGCCCGCCGGAACCTCAATCCGAATCAGAAAGCGCTAGCTGCGGTCAGGCTCACTGAGCTGCGCCGCTCCGCCGGGAAGGACGAGCTGGCCAACCTCACGCCAGCCAGGACCAAGAAGACCGATGCGGACGCCACCCTCGAACAGCTCGCACGCGCAGTCGACAAGGTCCTAGCCCTCACCGGACGACTGTCCACCCAGGACCGACCCGAAGACCCAGCCGCCTACGGCTACCAGGCCGCCCTCCTCCTCAAGGGCTACAACGAGATCCAGAGGTGGGCCCGGTGACCGACGAGCCCCTCTTCGAGGTCGACCCCCTCACCCCCGACGAGATCACCGACCTCGCCCTCCACATGCTGGCCGAGCGGGTCTTCTGCCACCACGAGGTCCCCACCGACCTGTGGCCCACGGTCTACCTCCCCATGATGCTGTTCCCTCAGAAGTTCCCCACCCCTGAGGCGTTCATGGAGTTCATGCGCGACAAGGCCATGTACGGCATCAACGGGGTCGACAAAACCCTGGCCCGCTCGATCAACGGCTACCCGATCTTCGCCGAGATCCGCCTCAGCCTCGCCGCCGACTACAACAAGGCCATCAAGGTCGCCGTCGCCATGATCGACGCCGGTACCGGAGCAGCCGCTAAGGAGACCCCATGAGCCTCAACCTCACCGAGTCCATGACCATCTCCTACTTCGGCGAACCCTGGGGCGAACCCGCCGCCCGCCACCACCGCATCCCCACCCCGGTCGGCGTACCCTGCGCCGACTGCGGCACCCCCATCGTCGAAGGCGACCAAGGCAACCGCACCCGCTTCATCGCCTGCCCCAACGACTGTCTCCACCCCGAATACGCCCACCGGGAATGCATGCTGCTGCGCGTCTTCGGCCACCAGATGGGCTGCTGCGCCTGCAACAACTTCACCAACATCGGCAACGCCCGCGCCGCCGCCATCCTCTTCTGGCAACTCCATGGCGCCCGATTCGACAAGATGTAGCCCGTGACCGAGATCCAGTACACCGACGCTGACGGGAATCCGCTCACCCTCCTGGAGTGGGGCGACCTGTTCGAGAACCCCCGACGTCGCTTCCTCGGCGAACAGGTCATCCCCGGCTTCGGCATCATCCGGCTCGTCTACATCGGCACCTCGATCCACCAATGCCCAGACACCTACCACCACCCGTTCGGCCTGGCGCTGTACAGCCTCTACCCGATCGACACGTACGAACGCGAGATCAAGACCTACCCGACGAAGGAAGCGGGCCAGCTCGCCCTGGAAAACTGGGCCTGCGTCCTCGCCGACCACGACCCGAACGAGTGCCCCGTTGAGTGAGAAGAAGCGCAAGATCGGCCGAGACGCCAAGATCTTCGGCATCGACGTCAACGTCGTCACCGAAGCCGAGTTCCGGGAAGTCAACCCCGGACCCCACACCTACATCGTCACCCGCGTAGTCGACGACAAAGCGATGCACATCTGGCCCGCCCTCGCCGCCCGACGCTTCATCACCATCTGCTCCGAGTGCCGCCACGAGGTCTACGTCGACCCCAAGTCCTGCATCATGCCCGACACCGCGGTCATCACCTGCCTCCAGTGCTTCGCCAGCAAGATGGGCATCAACCTCCCCGGCCTCAGCCCGAGCTAACTGACCGGCGGAATCTCAGTGAGCGGTTCATCGTACGCATCGCCGGGCCGCCAAATGCGGTAGTCCCAGGACTTGTTGGCACAGACTAGGCCGTACTCGATGCCGGCTTCGTTCAGGCGTCGAGCTGCGTTAATCCAGAGATGCGGGAGACCGCCCCACTTCTCGCCGAAATCGAAGAAGATCTCCGTGGTGAACGCTGGCAGGCCGTGCTCAGTCCAGGGGTAGTGGCCCTCGGCGGGTTGGTGTCGGTCCCGGAATTGGTCTGGAATCTCCTCGACCAGCCTCAAAACGTCATCGTAGGGCGCGTTGGCTCCGAGCGTACTGTAAGAGATCCAGTAAATCTTGGAGTGCATGAGAACCACCCTTCTTAACTTGCGTCGAGTCGAAATACAAGGTCGGTCCGAGCGTTGATAGGAACGTTCCGGAATCCCTTTCCCACCGACCTCACATTTATGCTGAGGACCGTATCGATGAGCAACCGACGCTGCGCCATAGTCGAGCCCTCGAAGATCGTCACGACCTCTGGCATGCTTTTGTCCGCGTACGGCTTCAAGGCGCCCGGAAGTGCGACAGAATCAACCACTCTTTGCCTATCCGTCATCTCGGCCGTGAGCTTGGACGCCCGCGTAGCCAGAATGATTGGGTCAAGCTTGAGGGTTGTATCCTCAAGAACCTCTTTAATCTTTCGGAGTTCTTCCCTGAAGTGCTCGATTTCCGCTGACGCTTTAGCTACGTCACGCATCGCAGCCTTCCGGACTTGGCGAAGGTTCGCCCAGGTGGCCGGATTAGCGAGCCAGTCTGTCAGTACGCCGATCACGTAGCCCTCCAGCTTCGACGCAGTCGCTGCGCTGTGAGACTTCCGACACCGGTAACCTGCGGGCCGAGGTCGACCTCTTCCCCCAGATCCAGCTTCCAATCCTTTGATAAAGATCATGTCTGAACCGCAGTGGGCGCACTTGGCCACGCAGCTCAGCAGATACTTGGCACTGGGTGTGTAGACGGTCGTTACTCGTTCAGGATCGTTAAGTATTCCTGACACTGCTGTGAACACTTCTTCTTCGATCAGAGGCGGCCAGCACTCAGTCGCGACGTCTTTCTTGCCGTGCTGCCGAATCCCGCGGTAGACAGGATTTCGCAGAATCCCACGAATCGTAACGGCATTCCATTCCAACGCTGCCCATCTCTCTACCGCTTCCGGGCGGTCGGCATCTAGGGCATTGGTCTGTCGCGGCGTTGGAATGCCAAGACTGTTGAGCCACGTCGCCAAGCTGCCAAGAGTCGAGCCCGCCGCGGTTCTCGCAAACAGTTCTTGGACGACCCATGCAGGGCTCCACGCCGTACCGTCATGGGCAGTTCCTCGATGCACGGCGTCGACCACTTGCTCACGAAGTGTTCCGTCGGAGGCGTTGTAGATCCGGCGGTAGCCGTAGGGTGCGCGTGCGTGAGGCTTGCCCTTCCTGGCGTTACTCTTCATTGCCCTCTTGAGTCGAAGAGAAATCTTTTCACTCTCGTATTCAGAGTCGACTCCGTCGGTCGCGAGCGCCTTCCAGTCCGCTGGGTTCTTGACATTGAACGTGCGCTCTTGAGAGGTGATTCGCACCAAGACGCCCTGCTCGCGGAGCTTGGTAAGCGCCTGCATCCACGATGCTGCCTTGCGATCGGCTCGTGACGTTTCCCAGATCACGAGAGCGTCGAAACTGCCGAACTCTAGTTCTTCCAAAATCTCGGCCCAGTCTCGTCGGGCCTTCTTCTTGGTCCGAGCGAACCGGCTGGCCGAGTCGCCATCGCTGTAAACTCGAACGAGGTTCCACTCAAGCTCGTCACAGTCTTCCGTACACGCCTCGATTTGTTCCTCGATCGAGGCGTTCTTGTTGTGCGACTGTCGACTGTAGATCACAGCTCGGACCTGCGGCATGACGAACCCCTTCTGAGCAGACGTGTTCTTGACCGTACCCGAAGAACACAGTTTCTCAAGCATGACTTTAGTCAAACTTCAAATCCTGTGTTCTTCGACGCTTGGTCAAACCGCTCAGACATGATGGAACTACGCATCCTTGTGTCAGCGCGTATCCGCCCGCACGCCGTCGGTAACAGAAGGGTGGATCGCCAGTCACGCCTTGAGATCTTGAACCGCTTCCTCGCCACGCTCAGTCCTGAGCACTGCCTGACGGCCGATGACTGGGAGGACATCGGCCGGATCGTCGAAGCGGCCCCGCCGATGACCAACGCGGACGCGGTTCGGATTTGTCGCGTCCTGGAGACCTCGGAGTACTTCCGCAACCTGCCCTAGTCACTCCAGCCAGGCGTTGGGGGAGGTCCTGACCGACCGGACGTCGGTCATGGTCACCTTGGTGTCGACGATCGTCGAGGTGAGCTTCCCGTCCGGGCGGTTGTAGCGCCACGGCTCGGACGCGCTGGCCGGCTTTCCTTCGCGGGCCTTGCGGATCTTCTCGGTGAGGATCGCTTCGGCTTCGAGGTGGGTGTCGGCGACGATCTCGGCTTCGTAGACGACGGTTTCTCTGATGGTGATGCGGTACCGGTGCGAGAAACGAGGCTCAGGTCGCCGTTCGGCGGCCTCGATCGCAGCCCCCGGCGCCAGGTCGATGAACAGTTCGGGGAGTTCTCGTCGGTCTGCCATAAACTCAGTATGGGCATGAAGGCGACATGAACGCTCGTTCACTCACGGCGTCTTCCTTTGCCTCTTTCGAGTGACAAGATCAGGCGTTGAGCGTGCGCTGGGTGAATCCGGCGAGGCCGTCACCGGTACAGGAAACGTGGCCTAGTTCCGGGCCACGGAGGTCACCAGTACCAGGAGGACAACATGGCCTACAACCTGCCCCGCAAGTCGGCCCCGGTCATTCGGCGGTGGGACGTCTCTACGCGCTACTACTGCGTGTCGGACATCGCCGGTCAGATGGGCGACGAGCGGTTGGCCGACCCGGGTGTGATCGTCGCGGCGGCAGCGCAGCGGTCGATCATGTCGGACAACATGAACGAGTGGGGCTCGACGCTGGAGGGCGTTCTCGGGATCGCGCAGTACTTGTACCCGGGACCGGAGGGCGAGGCCAGGGTCCAGAAGGTCATGGCGCTGATCAGCCAGTCCTACGACGAGAGCGTTCTGTTCTGATCTAGAAAGCGGTGGACGCCCTGGTCCCACGAAACCAGGGCGTCCTTCGTCGCTGTTTCATGACTCCGAGATCCGAGTTGGCCGGAGTTCTCCTCCGGCACCATGGCGACGCGATTGTTCAACGAGCGTCGTCGGCGTTCGATCTGGGGGCCGAGTCGGGGAGCCGGGTGATGTTCACGTCGATCAGGTTGGCCGCGGCGCCCAGCTTGATCGGCTCGTGCATTCCGTCGGTGATCTCCATGCGCTCGACGTCGTTGGCGCGGATTCTGTCTCCGACGAGGACGGCGGCGTCCGCGGCTGACTTCGCCTGGACGGTGGTCCGGTAGGTGATCGTGTTCCCGCCTTTGATCTCCCGGATGGCGGTGACGCGGAAGGTGGTCATGTCGGCAGGATAGGACCGACGATGCCGGGTTTATCGTCGCCCGTTCGAGTGACTATGTGTGGCTGTCGTTGGCGAAGAACGAGTCCGGGTTGTTCGGCCGGAACAACATCGTTCCCTGCGGGACAAGGTCGGGTGTGCCGACGCACAACTCGACGTGGATGTTCAACCTGACCTTGTACTTGTCCATGAGCTGGAGGACGTCGGGGATGTCGTCCAGGAGCGCCATCAGTCGGAAGACGGCGGGGGCCCGGCCGAACTTTGCCTCAGCCTGGGCGATCATTGCCACTCCCATAGGGCTGTTGAGGATGGCGCCGAGCCCCTTGATGCCCTCGTCGATCGGGATGCAGTGGACGTGAGGTTGGTCATCGCCATGCCGGCTCAACGATTCCGTGGACTGGATAGACGCGACCCCGGTGACGTTCGCGGTGTCACCGGGGTCTGCATCGTGGCGTAGAAGATCGCTACGGGTTTCGTAATCGCAGCCGGCTGGTCGGGCTGCCCAGGAGTTGGTTCACGCGCTGGGGTGAGATGTCCAGGACGACGGCGATTTCGGCCTGGGACAGGTCTTCCTCTTTGCGGAGCAGGCTGACCAGCTCGCGGGCGCTCCTGGACGCGGCTTCCTGTTCCCGCGCGGCCCGTTCCTGCTGGGCGCGGAGATCAAGGATGAGCTGGTCCAGTTCGTCATCGATTACCGGGATGATCGAGACGGCGATGGCGTCCTCTTCCAGGTCCCGCACCATGCTGATGTAGGACTTGGCCATCTTCTCGGCCTCGGTCAACCTCTTGGCCTGGGTGACACCGACGCCGTCGATGGTCAGTTCCCAGCCGCGCTTCCAGCGCTTGGCTCGTACGGTGAAGGTCTGGTCGTCGTCCGTCATTGCAACCACCCCTCGCGCAGGCAACTCAAGTCACGGATGATGTTCCGGACGACCCCTGGCGAAATGTTCCTGTGTCGTGGTACGGCTGTGCTGTGCTTGCCGCAAGGGCATCGCCACATGGTGTGCTCCCCGTTGTTTCGCACCTCATGGCACTTCTCGGTCTTGAGCGCTCGCTCGATCGCCCGTAGCTTCATCTCTCGTACCACAACGGTAAGTCTAGGGGGCCTTAATGACAACGCCCTATCCCTCTTGACCCCGTCAGGTTGATGTGATCTACGTATCCCCTGGTCAGCCTGGGTTGTCCGAACTTCTAAATAAGGACAACTCGTACCTCTTGTGGGTTACATCTGTTCCCTCGCACGGGATCTGACGGAGGCCGGACAGCCGATGGACGCATAGCTGATCGTGAAAGTCCCATCAGATTTCCGGTGACCGGCGCTCGCCCTGCTCGAACTTGATCAGGGTGTCCAGCCGGCGTTCGGCGGCGTCCATCGTTCTGAACCAGACCAGCGGCCAGGCGAAGTAGTAGGTCGTGAGGAAGATGACCAGCCAGAGCGGGAAGCCGGCGTCCTTCATGGACACCACCGCCAGGAACAGCACGCCGCTCCAGAGCAGGAACGACGGTGTGGTGTAGCCCCGCTTCGCCACGGGTGGCTTCCCGAGCCGGTGTGAGGTCTTCAGGAGCTGGATCGCGCCGAACAGACACAGGTAGCCGACCGCGTACCCGTTCGGGAACGGCAGGCGCTCGCTGACGGCGCCGAGGCAGGCCAGCGCGATGGCGGAGAACAGCGACAGGCCGGCGCCGATCACGGTGATGCAGCCCCACAGCGTGGCTTTGCCGGTCTCGACCGCGTACGCCTTGGTCGTCTGCCGTTCGATCAGTTCTTCGAGGCGCCAGTCCTCGGTGTCATCGTCCATTGTGTTCCCCCGTGGATAGTGTGTGTCCCCCGCCGACCTGCCGGCGCTCCGCAGCGGGAGTCCAATGCTGCGGTCGGCCGCACCGGCAAGGCGTTGGTCGGCGGGGGACGGGCGAGCTTTGTTTCATGGCCCATCAGCAGGCGTCCGGAGATCTCCTCCGGCACCATGCGCTCGCCCTGCGCCTGCCGGACGTGATCAGATCGGCGGAAGGCGGCGCCGGTCGCGGGACATCCCCGCGCTCCTACGCCGCCCGGCAGGCTGCTGGACTCGCTGAGTGTGTTCACCTGAGGCATCGAGAGACCTTGTCGCGGACCGTCTCCGCGCTCTATGCCACTCAGCGAGTGTCTATCGGCCCGCCGGACGTGTTCAGTGGACCTCGATAAGCCGTCGCAGGCCGTCCCTGCGCTCTATGCCGTCCGGCGGGAGTTCAGCTAGTTCATCTCCGGCCGGGCGACCGGTTCGAGGTGGCCCTCGTCGTCGAGGAGCTGCCCGTGGGTGTGGCACAACAGCAACGGGTTGGGGTTGCCGTCCATGTAAACGTACATAGACGGGTCGAGGGGGCAGGCGACATTCCAGTTCCGGTCCTCCGGACGGGTGATGAGTCGCCCCGCGTCACACAAGATCTGCTCCCCGGTGTTGCCGTCCACAGTGGAGGTCTGATCGGGGGTGCGACCCTGCTTGTCCAGCGCGGCCAGGATCGCCTCGCCATGCCTGCCGCAGAAGCCGAGCTGGCCCGCCTGGAGCCCGATCTGGTGCCGGACGGGGGCGAAGCAGGGGGTGTCCCAGACCAGGCCGCCCATCCGGGTCCGGTTGTTGAGGTAGCGTCCGGCGGCGCAGACCAGGACCGAGGGCTTGGGCTTCTCCACGGCGTTCCTCCGGGGGTGGTACTGGCCCATGTCGGTGAGGGTCCGGAAGATCGGCGTGGTCCGGCTCTCACCGCCGCGAGCGAGCTGGACGGCTGCCGCGGCCTGGAGCGCGATCGGCGGGGCCGTCGCGTCCAGGGTCGGGTCGCCGTAGGTCATGCGGTGCTCAACAAGCGTGGAAGCGGCCATGGCTCGGTCAGTCCTTCGGGCGGGGGAAGTGTCCTCAGTGCAAGGCCGACACGGTCCGGGGGTCAGGGGGGATCGTGCGGTAGAAACCCCCGGACCGTGTCGCTTTTAGGAGGATATGCCAGATCGTCCGAATGGTGAGGTGATCCCGGCCGGCGTGTTGCGCTCCGTATCCTGACGGCTACAACCCGAGGGGAGCGAGCTGATGCGCAATCCACACTGGACCGTCTGGGCCTACGGCATCCTGACCAGCATCGCGGTGATCACGGCCACGGCCGTCGGGCAGCACATGATGCTCACCTACGGACCCGGCGCCACGCTGATCGTGGTGTTCGCCTTCGTCTGGGGCTGCCTCACCGCCATCGTGGCGACCAAGGCGCTGCGGATCGCCCGCCGGCGGGAGATGGTCGCGCAGTGGAAGGCCCACCTGGACTCCTTCAAGAGGTTCGCCGAGCGGTCCCGGCTCATCATGGGCAGCCTCGACGACACGGTGGTGGTCTCCGTCGTCCGGTCCCACGGCGGGCACGAGGTCTCGATGCACAAGGGCGCCAACGTCGACTGCGAGATCGTGATCGCCGCCCTCGAAGGGATGGCCGCCAAGGTCGAGCACACCCACCAGGCTCGGTGCGTCCATCGAGAGGACCTCAACTGACCAGGGAAAACACAGGCTTGGTGCTTGACGAACCGCAAGGACAGCGCTATGGTCGGTGGCGTGGACAGGGAAATCCTCGGCACGCTGATCACACCGGACGGCCACGTCCGGGTGGTCGTGGTCAAGCTCGGCCGTCGTCAGTTCTTCGACGTGACCGTCGCCGGCCAGACCCGGGTGATGGACCTGTCTTCGCTGGAGCTGTTCCTGCGCCTGGAGGTCAGGATTGACCTCGCGGATCTGATGGAGGTTGCACGTGACGACACGGCCTGAGGACGACCTGCGTGACCGCATGGTCCCCAGCGAAGACCAGCGGCGCATCGCCGCCGCGATCATGGCGGCCGACGCGACCGTGCGGGTGGTCATCGTGCCGATCGCCATGCCGGGCAAGCAGGTCGGGTTCTGGCAGACCGGTCAGGCGGTGTTCTACCCGAACGGGTTCTGGCCGGTCCGCAGCGACCCTGATCACCGGGCCGCCCGGGACGCCGCCGACGAGACCGCCGGCCGGTACCTGCGGGGGCTGGAACACGTCGGCGTGTCCGCGTACTGCGTGATCCGGTCCAACGGCACGTTCGCGGTCTACGAGGGCATCTTCGACGGCAGCGAGGAGGAATGATGCGGATCACCAAAAGTGGCGACGGTCGTAACCGGTTCACCGTCCGTATCGAGCACCGCCTCGGTGGACTGGAACTGGCCCGCCTGCTGGCCAGCGCCGATGTCCATCAGCCGGACATGGAGGACCTGCAAGCCGCCGCCAACAGCTACGACTACACCCGGCTGCCGAAGTCGCTGATCACGAAGATCATCAACGACGAGATCTACTACCGGGGGACCGACGCCTACGCCTCGGAGGACGACCCGATCTCCGACCACCACACCCCGCACGAAGCGCAGGCCATCGCGCGCTGGGCGGCGTTCCAGGTCCGGGTGAACTACCCCGACCTGGTCGACGACGCGCTCACCGGCTGGGTCCGGGACTACGACAAGGAGGCCGACGGCGATGCCTGAACCACGGGAACCGTTGATGCGGGGCTACCTGATCGAGAAGCTGCCGGTGGGGGCCAACGCTCGTCGGTGGACTCGTTCCGGACCGGCGTACGTGGAGGTGGTGCGCAACGAGCCTGCCACCGACGACCTACCCGGCCACCGGATGATCACGTACTCGGACGAGTCCAAGGGCGTGTACCCGCCGAGGTACACCATCTACGCCTTCCCGCCTGGCCAGCTCCCGGAGCCGGTCGACGACACCCCGGAGGTGGCCAAGTGGTTCAGTCCCGAGGACCGGTGGACGGCCGAGGACCTGTCCCGGGCTGGGAACATGTTCCGGCAGTGGACCGACGAGGCCACGCGCGGCCGGGTGTACGCCATGTTCCCGTGCCATGACGAGCAGGCGGTGGTTTTGGAACCCAAGCACGAGGTACGGACCGTGGTGTGCCGTACGTGCTTCGCCCCGTACAAGCTCGGGTTCACCGAGGACGGCGACGGCATGTGGTTCGCCGACTTCTACGTCATCGGGGACACGTTCATCATGTCCCGCAAGCGTCACCGCTGACCCGGGGCCGCCGATCATGTGGAAAACCCAGTCCCCGCGCCGAGAACGACGGGAACATGTCCGGTGAACTCCGGCGTGACCGACAGCCCCGGGCGGACCCGGGAAACTGGGTGACGCCAACGTAGCAGAGCGCCACAGTGGACTGACCGACCAGTCAACCGGCCGGGTGACGAACGCTTGTCCGCCCTGACCGGCTCGCCTACCGTCGAAGACGACCCGTCACGTGGGTCTGGTGGTTACCTTCGCACGCGGGCAGTGCCCCGCACCTTCACCGCCCGGCCCGGTCTCCTTCGTGGGGGAGCCGGGCCGTGTCGGTTCCGGACGTCCACACTGGACGTTCACACGCACGGGTGACCCCGACTTGCCGGGGATGTCCGGTTAAACGTAGATTTCGAGGCGCAATCGGATGCGGCGGCCCTGTGCCCTGCTACGAGAGTGTCAAGTGGGAATACGGGCAGTGCCCGTACCTTCAACGCACGGCCGGCTAGCGGCCTCCTCTGGTGTTGTTCCTCCACAAGTGCGATAACCAGGTCTCCGGGAGGACGCCCCGGCCGTGTCGTTGAGGATGACCGGTCGGGGGACCAGATGAACGACAGCCGGGTGCGGGCCGCCAAGAACGGTGACGGCCACTGGGTCTACAGCGTGGCCGATCTGCGGTCCCGGCTAGGCCCGTTCGGCAGCGTGCGCCAGACGGCCGGCTGGGCGGGCGTGGAGGCCATCCTGGACGCCGCCCGGACCGACATGCGGATGCGGGACCTGATGTACAACGTCCTCGTCCCCGCCGGCCAGGAGAAGATCAGCCCCCAGTCGATGATCTTCTTCCTCGGTCTGCTCCGTGCGCTGCGAGACGCGCGCCGGGAGTACTTCAGCTTGGCAGGATCTGCGGCAGGCGGTGAATGATCTCCGGCGTCCCCCGCAGCCAGAAGTACAGCGCCCGGACGAGGAACGCCGTGACGACGACGAAGAAGAACCCGAAGCAGTAGATCATCGTCCAGTCGATCCAGTCGAGCTTGCGGCGGTGCCGGCCCCGGTGAGGCTGTAGCGGGTCGGTGGGGTCGTCGGACGGGGCGAGGTGACCGGGGAAGAACGGTTGACCTTCCCAGGGATCTACGGGGGTACGCACCTCACTGTTATCGTCCGGACCGCCCCGGGTGTGCGATGTGGACTATGCGGTGGACCACACTGGAGATACCCCGGTCACCGAGCTATCAGGACGGCTGTCTACAATCAAAACGTCCTCCCGGGGTGCTTATGGGTTAAGCATGCTCGCGCAGCGCCCGTGAGTGTTCTCTTCAGTTGCCTACGCAGTGCTCACTGAGCCCGTAGGGCTGTCTGGTGAGTCACGGAGTGACGAACGTCCGCTACGCGCATAACCGTTCTCCGGGCCGGTAGTGAAGCACATGGCCGGTTCAACTGCTGATCGTCGGTGGACGATCATCCGCATTTTCAAGGCGACGTGGGGCGGGCGTTCATGCTCGTTGAACACGGAGCACATCATCATGCCGGGGACGCTGATCGCTCTCGTTCGACGTACCGAACGGGTGAGTCAGGATCAGAAGCCGGCGTGGGTTTGCAACGCCTGCTACAACGCCATCGCTACCGCGCATGCTGAGGTCGAGGGCCCGGAGTGGCCGAAGTCGTGGGAGATCTCGGCGCTGGGGCGGGCGTCGTTCGACGGGTTCTGTCGGCGGGTGCCTGCTCATCGGATCAAGCAGGGCGAGGCGGTCGGTCTGGTGTGGAAGGAGAAGAAGCGCATCTGGGTGTGCGCGACGTGTGTCAACGCGGCGCCGGCGGAGAAGATCATTCCGCTGCGGAAGGCGTTGGAGGATGCGGGGGTGGAGGTCGGCGAGCCGGAGTCGGAGACGCCTCGGAGGGACGTGGCGAACACGTGGGAGGAGCTGATGGGCGAGGACCCGCCGGTCGACCCGGGGTCTTCTTCGGACTGACCGTCGAGCCGGAACGGGAGCGGCCCGTCGCAGCAACGCTCCCGCCCCGGCCTAGCGACGGGAATCGGCCCGATCGTTGTCGCTGGTAAGGGCGGTTCCCGACGGCATTTTAAATGCTTCTCAAGAAGCATTTAGCTCGACGGAGGGGTGGCTGGGGCGGGAGCCAGCCGGGGGGACTATACTCCCGCCCCGAGTTTTCCGGACGTCCGCTCGACAACGGAGTCCTTTGAGCCTAGGTCCGACCATCGATCGGCGGCTCTCCCTCGCACGGGTGACTGATTCAACGTCGGGTGACGGGCCATCTACGATCCGGTTCATGCGCCCGATCCGTTACGCCGTCCCGATCTTGGCCCTCCTGCTGGCCGGATGTCAGACCCCGTCGAAGGTGATCGAGGGCGGCGCGGTTCCGTCTCCGGCGTCTCCGCCGCCGAGTCCGGTGTGTCAGGAGGTCAGCGCCGGCTACCAGTCCCTGACGTCGGCGTACCGGACGTCGATTGTGGACATGGGGGTGGGGGAGGCGGCCGACGCGCAGAAGGCCACTGTGGATCTCCAGACGAAGGTGATCGAGCAGGGCAAGCCGGTCTTGGCCGAGTTCGACAGCGCGCTGGGGATCTTGAGTACGGCGATGTTCCACGTGGCGGAGGCGAAGAAGACGGGCGGGGTGCCGACTCCGGTTCAGGTGACAGCGGCGGAGAACGCCCGGGTGAAGGCGAAGTACGAGTACGAGATGTTCTTCCACGTGAGCTGCGGTGGGTCTCTGCCGTCGCCGATCACCGCGACGTCCGGCCCGGCCTTGGTTGAGGCGTCGCCTGATCCGTCGAAGTGGACGCCGTGCGATCCGGACGTGTCTTCCTCGGCGGACAACGGGTGTCAGGACTACATCGGCGACACCTGCGACGCGATCCACCGGGACAAGGCGTTCGCCACCGACGACGCGACCGTGATCGCCGGCCTGGTCGAGAGCAAGTGGATGGTCGATGAGAAGCGCCTGGACGCCTGCCCTCAGTTCAAAGCTCTGTGGAACAAGGCGAAGTCCGCGGTCGGCAACGGGAAACACGTCGTCGGCAAGGACATCCAGCCGGGCAAGTTCAAGACGATGGACCGGGTCAACGACTGCTACTGGGCGCGGCTGTCCCGGTCGGGGGACATCCTCGACAACCAGTTCGCCTCGGCCGCCGCGGAGATCACGGTGACGGTCAGGAAGTCCGACGACACGTTCGAGTCCATGAACTGCGGCGTGTGGTTGAAGGTGGGCTGATGGCGGTCGTCTGGTCGTTCCGGAACGTGATCGTGACGAAGGTCGACGGGAAGCTGTTCCGGTTCGACGGGTTGAATATTCCGCTGTCGATGGTCGACATGAGGGTCGTCCCGGCGATCGTCGGCAACCGGGACGGGACGGTGGTGATCGAGGTGACCTACAGCTTCGAGATCGAGTCGAACCAGGGCCGGCGTCCGGTCAAGATCTCGTGGACGAACGCGCTGTTCTTCACGGTCGTCGACCGGGCCGAGGACGGATCGGAAGCACCGCATGTCCCGGACCTGGAGGAGGTCGAGGCCCGGATGCCCGACGTCCTCCAGTGTGGACACGACCACCTCCGGGTCCACCTCCACTGGCTCACGAGCTGGATGGGTCTACCTCCGCTCGTGCTGGAGCCTTACCGGTCGGCTGAGCCCGCCGTAGCTACCTGACCGGCCGGGTCGTTGAACCGGCATGGCGACTATGACTGCTCAGGCCGGCGACGATCGTCCGATCGACGAGACGATCTCCCACATCCTCAACGCCGGCGCGCCGGTGAAGCGACTCCCGGCCATCGCCGGGCTGAAGGCGTGGTTCGCCAACCGTCCACCGGTGTTCCAACTCCGGGTCCGCTCGGACGAGAAGTCGGCGGTGATCGTGATGGCGGCCCAGCACAACTTGTCCTTGTCCCGGGACGTGCTGATCGAGTCCGACGACACCGTCCCGCCGGGCCACATCGTCGTGGAGGCGTTGTGACGTTGCCCGAGAACGTCGAGATCTTCCAGCAGCCGAACGGCCGGCACGCGATCATGACGTCCGGTACTCAGGCCGGGCTGAAGGCGTTGACGGCGGCGGTGGCGACGAAGGGCGCCCGGGGGATGCAGGTCTACATCGACGCCAGCAGTCTGAGCGCGGAGGACATGCTCAGCCCGGCGGCGGATCATCCGGGCGTGGACGTGATCATCGAGCTGGTCGACGAGAACAAGAAGGTCATCGCGGAGGGCCGGTGGGGTCCGACGTGGAATCAGGACGAGGGGGTCCTGCGAGCGATGGCCGACGCCGCCGCCAAGCTCGGCGTGAAGATCAAACTGGTTCCGGTCCCGAACGACCCGTCGGAGATCCCGGGTGGCTGAGGTCGTCGACATCTCCTACCGCGACGGCCGACTGACGGTGAAGCTCCGGACCAACCCGAACGCTGAGGTCCACGCCCTGTCCGTCAACGCCCCGATCCTCTACGCCGAACCGGTCCGCCAGCGGTGCACGTTCTGTTCCCCTCCGCAGGACCTCGGGATGTGGGAGTGGGATCTCGTCGTCCCGGGTCGTGGCGCCCCATGGGCCCGGGTGGAGGTCCTGCGTCCCCCGGGCCTCGACGACCTGGTCTTCCCCTGACCGATGTTGCGCAATGCGTGGTACATGTACCACGCTGGGGTGATGTTCGGGATGGAGGTGACAGGATGACCGCGCTGCCGATCCCTGCTGTCGTGTCGGTGGAGGACGTTTTGGCCTGGAGCGAGGCCGACGAGCTGCACCGGTATGAGTTGAGCCCGGAGGGAGTGCTGTCGGTGGTCCCGATGCCGAACGAGGAGTATCACTCCCGGATCGCCACCGAACTCATGGTCTGGCTGATCCCTCATTTTGATCCGCCGACATTGATCCGCCAAAACTTCAAGGTGTACATCTCAGTCAGCCGTGGTCTGGGAGTGCGGGAGCCCGACCTCGTCGTTCTGCGCGAGCGCCCGGCTCAGGGCGCCGTGGAGGGTTTGGAGGTCCTTCTGGCAGTCGAGATCGCCTCCCCGTCGACTGAGCGGGTCGACCTGACCGACAAGGCCCAGGAGTACGCCGAGATCGGCATCGAGCACTACTGGACCATCGCCGGGGACAAGACACACCTCGTGACCCAGCGCCGCCTCAACGACGTGGGTCAGTACATCATCATCGATGAGACGCCCCTCGCCTGGATTCTCAACCAAGATCCAGGCGAGTTGCTCGCGCGTCCCGTCGACTAGGACCTCGGCTGCTTCGGCGGGAAGGAGTCCGACACCCGCCACTGCTCGACCGTCCACCGGTCGCGCAGCAGTTCCCGATGTTGTTCGGCCGCCGCCTGGTTGGTGTAGAGGCCGGCGATCTCCGGCGGATCGAACGGGGTCAGCACGACGGCGTAGATCACCAGCGTGTCCGCGCGGGCCGGCGTGGTTCCGTCCCGCAGGAACAGCTCGATCGACCCGGCCGCCCACCGGAACGCCTGCTCGACCTTGCCGTACGTGATCTCCTTGACCGTCGCGCCGGACTCCAGTCGCCGCCAGGTGACGTGGGAGATCCCGGCCCGCATCCGCATCTCTTCGATGCTCCACCCGGCGGCGACCCGCGTGCGTCGGATCAGCCGGCCTAGTTCGATGGTGTGTTCGCTCATACCGGCGACAACTGGCGTCCCCGGATTCTGTGTCACTCGTCCCCCGACTGGGTGACCTCCCAGCAGGGTTCCCAGACCCCGACCTCCAGCTTGAGGAGGTCCAGCCACATGTCGGTCCGCCAGTCGGGCATGAGCACCCGCCCGACCTCGTCCAGGCGCCGGCTGGCCCGGTCCAACAGCTCGTCCAGTTCGTCATCCACACAAGCTGTAAGCCCTGGCGAAGGCAGATCGTGCAGTGCTGTCACTCGTCCGGGCTCGCCTTCTCCCACCACGGGGACCAGTACCCGGCCTGCACCAGGATCAGGTCGAGCCGGATGTCCAGCTCGGCCTCCGAGATCGACCTCTCGATCATGTTCTCGTCGAACTCGTCCTCGTATGCGTCCACACTTACTAGGCCCGCGAGACCCCCGGTTTGTGAGGTCCGCCGGCCAACTTTCTCAGTTCGTCACTCGATCGTGACGGGCGCGCTCAGTTCGGCCGTGAGGCGCCGGATCGTGATCTGGCAGGACACGCAGTCGTCGGCGAGGGCCTGGGACCGGTGCTTCGTCGTACAGCGACCGAACGTCCGGGGTCCGCTCGTCGGTACCGGGATCGCCTTGATCGGGCCCAGCTTCGCGCGGCGGGCCTTGATCTGGCATGAGATGCAGGCCGCCGCCTCCTCGGCCGTCCAGTGCGGTGTTGCGCAGATTCCGTGTCCGTGCCGCTGGAGCCAGCGCTGCTGCCTCGCCAGGTAATCCCGGTAGGCGTTGGAGGTCTCGGCGGCTGCGGCGAGTTCGTCCAGGAGGGACGGGCCGCGCCGGCGCTGGTTGAGGGGGATGGATACGCGGAAGGGACCGATTCCGAAGCCAAGGCTGAAGTTCATGTGTTGACCGTATGGACCTAGTTCGGCGCAGCATATCCGCAGGTCAGGCGGCTAAGTTTGACCATGGGTATCGATTCACCCGTCCATGAAACGCCTCCGGGCGCCATCCCCCGTCTGGGTGATCTTCACCCACGCACCGTGACCTTTGGTCAGCAATGCGTCAAATCAGTGGTTATCGTGTCAATCACAATCCGACACGACGGGGTGAGGGCATTGTGTGACGACGGCTGGGTGGCGACTGTCCTGGTCCTGGCTGACCGGGCCGACCAGCACGAGCGGGTGTCGTGGACGTCGGCCGGGGACCGGATCTTGTCGGTCTTCATCGACACGTTCTTCGACGGCGACACGCCGCCGTTCGGGCCGGAGTACCCCCGGGAGATCCCGATCGTGGTGGAGACGGCGCCGGAGTTCGTCGCGGCAATGGAGGACGTGGCCGCGGTGACTGGCGGGGACTACACGTACGGGGTGCTGCTGTTCGCGGCCCGGCAGTGGCGGGCGCGGCTCGATCCGTTCCCGCCGAACCAGCTCCTCTGGCCGATGTTCGACCACGCCGCGACCATCCCGGTCGAAGCGGCCTGAGTCGAGAGGAAGGTCGGCGTGGAGGTCAACGAGATCCTGGTCCGGAGGACCGTCGCCCACCTCGCCCGGTACCCGGATCTGTGGGATCAGAACGTCCTCTACTCCAAGTACTCCGGCGCCCGCTGCTTCGCCGGTTGGGCGGTCGGAGGCGCACTGTGGACGATCCTGCGTAAGCCGGAGCCGATCCCGGTCCTCTACACCGAGGCCCGGCACCTGCTGGGCTTCTCCACCCCGCAGGGCCGGTCGATCTTCAAGTACCTCGCCGAGCCGGACGGGAGCCACCCGACGCTGCCCCAATTCCTGGAACGGGTCACCGAAGTTACCGGTATCGAGTTCCAGCCGGTGTTGAGCCGGTAGTTAATACATGTTCTCGTTCCACTCCAGTGCCTGTCCCTTCTGGACACACGGGAGCCAGCCGATCGTCTGCGCCTGTCCACGACCGTGGCGGGTCCGCAAAGGACGCGACGAGCCCGACTCCTACCCGTGGCGGGTGGAACGACGTGATAGCGCTGACAGCTACGAGCTGTTCATGCGCGCGTCCACCTTCGACCGGGCCATCCGCCTGGCTGATGCATTGTCGACGCTCGAACTCCGGTCCTTCCGGGTGTCTCGGCCGTCCATCCACGGGAACGGGGAGCAATGATCAGTACAGTTCGTCGCCGTCGCCTCATCAACGTCACCGAGGTCCGCCAGGCCCTGGAGCGGGTCGTGGCCGCTGACCCGGACCACGCCGACCGTCGCACCAGGAACGGCCTGCCGGCCCGCTACGTGAGCCGTGGAGAGCCGAACAGTCTCGTGGCCAGGGTCCTGGCCGAACTCGGGTTCTCCGTCGGTGTCCTGCGGTCCCTGGATCACGAACCCCCGACCGGGGAGCTGTTCGAGGTCGGCGTCGCCGTCCACGAGTCCCGCCACGCCGCCCTGAAGAAGATCGACCCGACCGCCATGGCCCTGCTCGCCTTCGTCCAGGAGGGCCAGGACAAGGGCGAGAAGGCCGAGCGCATCCTGCGCCGGGCGTTCCAGGCCGGCTGGTTGTTCCCCCGCCGGGCGAGACTGCGCAAGCCGTGGCTCGCTGGCGCCTGAACGAGTCCACGGTCTTGTGGCTGATGGTGGCCGCGACACTGTTCGCGGCCTCCGTCGTCGGCTACAGCCTGCTCATCCTCTCCCGATTGGCGTTCTGATGTCCCTCGATCCCGAAGACCAGCCCGACACCGAGGCCACCTACGAGCTGGTGTTCCCGTTCGTGGTCTGCCAATCCAACGGCGGCCCCTACGACGATGACGCCTTCGCCGCCGGCTACTCCATGGGCCGGCTCGACGAGTGCCTGCGCGCCGCCGCCCAGTACGGCGCCATGCTGGTCGCGTACACGATCCGCACCGACACCGTCCCCCAGGCCGAGCTGATGGGGATGCACTACAACTTCCCGAAGATGACCGTGCGGACCCACGAGGAGTTCCCCCAGTGGAGTGAAGTCTCCTTCGCCCGGACCGAGTACGAACCGCTGCCCGGGTAGCCTTCCCACCGGCCCTCCTTGTCGGGCCGTACCGTAGGGGTTGAAGAAGCGGCCGGGTTCTCCGGGCAATCCCTGTTGCGCCAGGGCGGTCAGCCCGGCCGCCGACAACTCCCAACGAGTGACCAACTTGGACACCGCGTAGCCCACCCGCTACGCTGACGACAGCTCCATCTAGGACTTCTCGTTGTAGCGGCGAGAAACGCGGCCGGGGTCCTACGTCACTCGTGACCTCCTTCTTGCACGGGAGCGGACCCCGGCCGCACCATGCGCAGGAGCTTCCCGACCTCTATGCACGGGCGTCGGAAGGGCGACGAGACCGCTCCGGTTGCCTCCCGAGTCGTCGCCGAAGGCCCTGCCGGGGTGCACCCCGGCAGGGCCTCATTGCGTCGTGTGGGTGGGGTGGCGCGGCGGCCCCGGCGATGCTGTATCTGGCCACGCTCCGCAACCGCCGCACACCGAGTGTAGATGGCCATCAACATGATCGGTGAAAATCCCTGCCTCGCGCGCAAAACCAGCTTCCGGACCGGTAGATAGAGCGCAGGCGTTCGTCAGGGTGAGAATCTCACGGGTTCGATCTACGGGCTGACGGGCGCCGCCTGCCGCGTTCTGGTTGAGAAGGACCGTTCGCCCCCGCGATGGTCCGGCTGGTTCAATTCCAGCCCGCGGCTCGGTCGGGTCGACCGCTAGTTTCGCGGCCACCCCGGGACCATGGTCCGGCGCAACTGACCTCCGGCGCTGGACCTGCTCGCCTGCTCCCTCCCTCCCAGGATGCCGAGCGCGAGGCCCGGGGACGGCGGTCGATCCACCACGACGGACGGGTGCGTGCCGTGCGGCCTTTGCATGGGTCGCCGGGACCACCCACCCCGTGTGCTGGACGCCCGCGCGGTCTTGTCGATCGCTCATGGGGAGCGCGGTGTCCGGGACAGCCCACGCACCCGTCCGTCACAGACCCGAACCGATGTAGTGGTGAGCCCCGGGGCGAGCCTCCTGACACCGGCCACCAGTCAGACCCCTCGGGGCGTCTACCTGCCAGCGAAAGGTTCCCCTCCATGTCGCTCAGCACGGCCGCCGCCATGGCCCAGGACTACCAGGTCCAGCACATCGTCACCGCCGCGATCACCCGGACCGCCGTGTCCGTGGTGGACGAGGACCCCGAGACCGAGGGCCACGCCGCCCGCGCCGAGCTGGCCGAGAAGGTCCTGACCGAGCCGGGCCTGTACGCGGCCAGGTTCTCCTGGGTCGTGTCCACCGACGACGACCTGGTCACCGCCTACGGCGAGAACGGCGTGGAGGGCATCGCCGCCGACGTCCAGGAGGTCGTGGACGACCTGTGGAGTGCCGTCGCCGGAGTGGCCACGCCGGAGGCGTAACCCGATGGACGGATGAACCGTTATCCCATTTGACCGCATGCGAGCGGAAATGTGTCGAGCTGGTGAGAGGGGGAGAATCATGTTCAACAACTACTGGAGCACCGTGTGCCAGTGGATGAGCGCGCTGGTTGGCGTGCAGGTCGGCACCGGCCCGATCGACATCCTCTGAGCACGACGTACCACACCGGGAATCTCCTGCTCGGGGATTCGATAGACGCCGGGAGGGGCCTTGCTCGCGCTTCGCCCCTCCCGGTTGCCCCCGGAGTCAGAACTCCATCATCGCGCATAACTGGCCCGCGACACCGTAGAAGAAGCCATGTCTACCGAAATCGCCGAAGCGCCGGCCAGCCAGGTCTACGAAGCGCACGAGATCGCCAAGATCCTGCCGCTGATGGACTCCGAGGAGCTGTCCAAGCTCATCGCCGACATCGCCGCCCGTGGATTGATCTACGACATCATCCTGTTCGAGGGCAAGATCCTCGACGGCCGGCACCGGTACATGGCCTGCGTCCAGGCTGGCGTCACGCCCCGGTTCGACACGTTCGAGGGCGACTACGACGACGCCATCGCCCACGTCACCAGCACCAACGTCCTGCGCCGACAGTTGTCGGACAGCCAGCGCTCCATGGTCGCCGCCCGGCTGGCCAACCTGCGCAAGGGCCGCCCGACCGACGCCACGCCGGCGGTGAGCCAGACCGACGTCGCCGAGCAGTTCGCCGTGTCCCGCTCCAGCGTCCAGCGGGCCGCCAAGGTCCTCACCGAAGGCGTGCCGGGCCTGGCTGACGCGGTCACCAACGACGCCGTCCCGGTCGCCGCCGCCGCCCTGGTCGCCGCCCTGCCCAAGGAGATCCAGGAGCAGGTCGTCGCCGAAGGCCCGGAGGCGATCAAGCAGGCCGCCAAGAAGGCCAAGGCCAAGCCGGTCACCGAGACCCCGGCCGCACCGTCCACCGAGGACGACGACACCCCGGCCCCGGCGACCGCGACCGACGCGATGCTCACCGCCCTGGCCGGCGGGCTGGAGAAGGTCCGCGCCGCCCTGTCGACCCTGTCGAAGGTGTCCCTGACCCCCGGGCAGCGCAAGCTGATGGCCGACTACCGCACCGAGGCCAACGCCCTGGCCGACTGGATCGACGAGTTCACCGACCACTGACTGTCCACATCAGACGCCGCGAATCCGCCACCTTCCACGCGGTAGAAGGAGGGTGGCGACGCGAAACTACGGCCTGGTCACCTCCGAGGCCGAGCTGGAAGCCCTCATCCGCCGGCTGACCGACAGCGACGAGCCGTTCGGGTTCGACATCGAGACCGGCTACCTCGGCGAGGACAAGCCGAAGCACTCCCTGCATCCGGAAACCGCGATCGTCGCCGGGATCTCGCTGACCAACTCCCTCAACTGGGCCCGCTACGTCCCGCTGGGCCACGACGACGCCGACAACGTCGACAACTACGCCGCCGCCCGGCTGCTGTGGCCGCTGCTCCAGACCGGCCGTGGGGTGGCCCACAACGCCGCGTTCGAGCTACGGCACCTGGCCAAGTGGTTCCGCGACTTCCTCACCAGTGATCCGGACTACGGCCCGCAGGTGACCGCGACCGCCGGCTACTACCCGGTCCGGTCCTGCACCCTGGTTGAGTCCTACAACGCGGCCGAGTTCGAGCGGTTCCCGCTCAAGCCCATGATCAAGTCGTTGTTCGACCACCAGATGATCGAACTGCACGAGCTGTTCCCGGACCTGCCGAAGAACCGGTGGAAGTTCATCCGGTTCAACGTCCTCGACCCCCGCGACCCGAAGGTCATCGAGTACGCCTGCGAGGACGCCCTGTGGTGCCTGGCCCTGCACCGCAAGTATCACGACCAGGTCAAGGATTCGATGCCGTACCGGATCGACATGGCTCTGCTTGACGTCGTCTGCGAGATGGAGGACGAGGGCGTCCTCTACGACTGGGCGTTCATGCACCGGGCCGCCGAGCGGCTGCGCAGCTTTCAGGACCGGTTCAACGCCGAGATCATGCGGGAACTGTCGGAGCTGTGCAACGAGACGATCGCCATCAACCTGGCGTCCCCGGCCAAGGTCGGCGAGGTCCTTTTCGGCAAGCTCGGGATGAGCACCACCGTCTACACCGCCGCGACCCGTAACCTGCCGCACGCCGAGCGGAAGATGTCCACCGGCAAGATCGCCCTCGAACGCCTCGCCAAGCAGCACACGGTCGTCGAGAGAATCCGCCAGTGGAAGGAGATGACCAGACTCCTCGGTACCTACCTGACCAAGTACGAGGGCCTCTACGGCTACGCCGACGACGGCCGCACCCACCCCAGCATCCTCACCTGCGCCGTCGTCACCGGCCGGTTCGCCGTCGCCGACCCGCCGCTCCAGCAGAGCCCGAAGAAGTACCACTTCGACCTCGCCCCTGCCCGCGCCGCCCACCGCGCCCACGCCGACGCCCACGGTCCTAAGTGCACCTGCGATGCCTTCCCCCCACCGGAGGGGACCTGTTTCAAGCTGAACTTCCGCGACGCGATCGTCGCCCCACCGGAGCACTACATCCTCGGCTTCGACCTGTCCCAGGCGGAGCTGCGGGCCATCGCCGGCGAGGCGGGGGAGACCGCCCTGCTCGCGGCGTTCGCCAACGGCGAAGACGTCCACCGGCTGACCGCCTCCCTGATGCTGCGCATCCCGATCGAGGAGGTCACCGACGACCAACGCTCCATCGGCAAAACGATGAACTTCGCTCTCCTGTACGGCATGGGGGTCAAGTCCCTCGCCGACCGCCTCGCCCTCCCGGTCGACGAGGCCCAGGCCCTCTACGACGCCTACTTCCGGGTCTACTCCAAGATCGCCATCTGGTCGGCCAAGCAGGTCCAGCACGGCAAACGCCACGGCTACGTCGTGTCCCGCTTCGGCCGCAAGCTGCCGATCTGGGAGTACCAGAGCGACAAGGAGTGGATTCAGGCCAAGGGCGACCGGGCCTGCGTCAACTACCCCATCCAGGGGGCGGCGACCGGCGACTACGTGCGCCTGGCGATGGTCCGCGCCCGCAAGGCGATCCGGGCCGCCGGCCTGGCTGATCTGGTCCACCTGGCCATGAACGTCCACGACGCCCTGGAGTGGTACGTCCACGTGTCCGTCCCGCTGGAGAAGGTCCTGACCGTCCTCAACGACGCCGTCATCTTCCCCGTCCCCGGCTGGCCGGCGATGCAGGCCGACTGGCACATCGCCAAGCGGTGGGGCAGCCCCCGCGCGATCGTCCTCGAACCCGACGGGTCGATCACCTCCGGCGGCACGGTCATCATCGACGCCCCCGCCGTCGAGGTCGACGAGGACACCGGCGAGGAGACCATCGTCTTCGACGAGGCCGACATCGAGGCGGTACGCACCTACGCCGAACAGACCCGCCGCGGCGAGGGCCGGCATCTGATCATCACCGTCACCGACATGCCCGACCTCGACGCCTACACCCGCTTCCTCGCCTTCGTCGACCAGCGTCCCGGCCCGAATACCCTCACCGTGGCCACCCCGACCGGCGACGTCACCCCGGCCGTGCACACCGACCTGAGCCCGGCCGACCTCGGCACCGTCAGCCTGCACCTCGGCCCGGTCACCATCACCTACGACGCACGCGACGTCGACCACACCTCACTCATCGCTGATCTGGATCTCTGAGCGGCGCAACCACCCCGGGTGACGACGTAGAAGAAACACGTCCCCGTCCACTCAGGAGTTCCCATGCGCGTCATGCAGGGCTGGTCCGGCGAGACCGCCACCAACCGTTGGGCCAAGGTCGACGTCACCGTCGAAGAGGAGGACCTGCGCCGCATCCTCCACACCGCCGGCCTGCCCGTCGACCAGCAACTGTCCACCGCCGACGCCTTCAAGCTCCTGGCCGGCGAAGCCGAACGGCTCGTGCTGGTCAAGCTGATGGTCTCCTACGGCTACCCGGTGACCGAGGCCCAGCAGAAGATCGCCGCGATCACCGCCACCGCCGACCGGGTCCTGGCCCACTACCGGCAGGCCACCGATGCCGGCTGACATCTCCGACCTGCTCGACGCCTACGTCACCGAGGTCCTCGAACTGTGCCTGGGCTACGAGGCCCCCGACTGGGGCGCCGTGGGCCACGTCGAGGCCAGCACCCGCACCCTGGCCGACATCCGCAAACGCCTCGACCGGGTCGACGAGCTGCTGTCCAACACCATCACCCTGCGCGGTCGTCTGCACCGCATCGCCACCGCCGCCAAGTCGGTCGCCGACCACGCCTGGGACACCGCCGCCATGAAGCGCCGCGCCGCCCCCGTCCAACGGGGGGAGGAGTTCTACTCCGCCCGGGAACGGGAAGCGGAGGCGAACCTCGCCAGTATCAACGAACGCCACACCGCCAAGCAGGCCGCCGACCAGGCCCACACCGCCGACACCGCCTACGAGGTCATCAGACTCAACCAGCGCGGCCTGGAGCGGGTCCGCACCGACCTCCTCGCGGTCATGCGCGCCGTTCAGTTCGAGTCCAGCCTCGACCGGTGAACGGCCCACCATTCGATCCGGCCCGGTTCGACGACGACCTGGCCGACATCATCTTCAAGATCAACACGACCGGGCACGCCGACCTCGTCGAAGGCTACCTGGCGATCCACATCTGCTACCTGGAGCACTGCGATGAGCACCCCGCCGACCCCCGACACCAGTGACGCCGAACTCGACCGCATCCTGCGCTTCCTCGTCCGCGGCACCCCACCGTCCAACGTGGACTCCATCGACGCCTACCGCACCTGGCTGGCCGACCAGCTCGCCGACCTCCTGCACCGAGTCGACGAGCGCCGGGTCGTGCGGGTCCGCCTCGACCCGGAGGTGCTGCACCGCGCGCTCGGGCTCCACACGGCCATCAACGTCGCCGAGGTCCGCGCCGAAGGCACCGACGTCGAACTCGTCCTCAGTGGACCGGACTTCGACCCGGTCAAGGACGGCGACCCGATCCCCACCGCCAGCCTGGTCGGGGACGACGGATGAAGTGCCACGCCTGCCACATCAACATCCCCGCCGGCGTCGCCGCCGCGAAGATGATCGTCGACTACCTCCAGGCCGACCAGACGGTCAAGACGTTCGGCTACATGATGCCCGACGGACCCCTGACCGAGGCCACCGGACGAATCCTGCGCGGCTACCACCACAAGTGCTTCTGGATTCGCCGCAAGCGCGAAGCCCGCGGTGACGCCGTCACCGGCCGCGTCGTCGGCTGGCTGCCCTCCGGCTATCAGATCGACGACCTCGTCCACGACGCCGGCACCCGCAAGGTCAGCGCCCAGATCGACGTTCTGCGCGAGGTCGCCCGCCGGGTCGGCAAAGGCGTCGGCGACCCCACCGTCACCGAGGCGTACCGGGCCGAACAGCACGGCGGCCCCTACCCCCACAGCCACGAGTTCCGGCTCGACACCTACCAGCTCGGCGCCCACCTGCGCTACGCCCACGGCACCGACGTCACCGGCACCGAAGGCTGGCACGCCCTCCACGAACAGCTCCACGCCCGCGCCGCGCTGGACGCCACCACCGTCAGCCGGGCCGCCGACATCGGCCACACCGATCAAACGGAGGCCGACTGGCGCTCCCAGCTCGTCCTCGACGCCGCCGACCTGACCACGAAGGACCACCACCATGCCGCTCACTGAAGCCGACCTGCTCACTGAAGAGGAGCACCAGGCCGCCGCCCGGGAACCCAAGCCGCCGGCCCACCCGCTCTGCGCCAAGATCCGCGCCCTGCGCAAGGCCGCCGGGGTGTCGCTCATGCAGTTCGAGGAACAGCACGGCATCCCATCGGTCGTCATCGGCGCCTACGAACGCGGCGACCGCATCCCCACCGTCCTCAAACTCGACCGGATCTTCCGCGTCTTCGGCTACCGCCTCGACGCCGTCCCCCTACCCACCGAAACCACCGACGGCGACACCGAACCCGTCCCGGTCATCCGCCCCGAGGAGGACCTCATCGCCGAACTGCGCGCCATCGCCGACCAGTTGGAGGCCCGCCAGTGACCGACCCGGAATCCGTTGCCCCACAACGGATTCCGGGAACTCCATCCGCTGTAACCAACGCCCGTCACCCGGTAGAGGGAGTAGCCCTTCACCCCGCGCGGCCGAGCACCGTCCGCGTCACGAAGGAAACCACCCCAAGGAACCCCAGTGCCACAGATCGACTTCGCTCCCGAGAACAAGATCAGCAAGAATGTCGAGTACGACCGGCTCAAGCTCAAGAAGGACGAGAAGGCCCGCATCCTGTTCGTCGAGCGCCCCACCTACGCCTGGGTCCACACCCTGCGCGCCCCGAAGATCATCGACGGGGAAGCGGTGAAGGTGTGGAAGGACGGCCGCAAGGGCGACAAGTACCTCGACTACGACCTCGACTTCATCTCCCGCCCCCTGTGCCTCGGTGACTACGGCACCCTGGCCGACAAGGGAGTCGACGCCGAGCACTGCCCCGCCTGCAAGGCCGCGTCGGAGAATGACCAGGTGCCCGCGCCCGAGCGTCGCTTCGCCGCCAACGTCATCCGCTACGCCACCGCCCGCGACGGCCGGCTCCTCAAGCCCTTCCAATGTTCCTGCGTGGTGTGGTCGTTCACCGAAAACATCTACGCCAAGCTGGTCGACATCGCCGCCGAGCAGGGCGACATCATCGGCAAGGACCTCGTCATCGGGCCGTGCATCTCGGAGAACTTCCAGAAGTACGAGAACTACCTGCCCAGCGACAAGACCGCCGCCAACATCGACCAGGCCACCCGGGCGTTGGTCGACGAGGTCTACCAGCTCAACCGGATCGAAGACCTCGAAGTCGCCTGCGGACGCCGGGTCGAGCGCAAGTGGATGGACAACGACCTCAAGCAGGTCGCCGACCGGTGGGCCGTCGCCAAGGGCACCACCGCCGCACCGTCGATCGCTGACACCCCGGACCCACGCACCCTGTCGGATGAGATGAACGCCCTCCTGGCCACCACCCCGACCGACGACCCGTGGGCCGGCATGGACGCCACCCCGGCCGCCTCCGCCGCCGAGGCCGGGCCGAGCATCCCCACCAGCGACAGCCTCGTCACCACCCAGCCGGCCAGGGCCGACGAAACCCCGGCCCAACCGCCGGCCGCGCTGGACTTCCAGGCCCTGCTCAACAACCTGAAGTAAGGCCAACCCCGGACGAAGGCCATCCGATATTCCTCTACGAACCGAGGGGGATCGGATGGCCTTTGTGCGTCACGGGGTTCTCAGCGCGGGCGTAGAAGCCACCGTCGCGCTGGGTCCACGCAAGGTCGACAGTGTGGAAGTCCTCAACCGCGACGGCAGCGACGAGATCTTCTTCAAGGTCGTCAGCTCCCGCCGTGCCGGCACGACCACCGCCACTGTGGACGGTGACGACTGCGAAGTCCTCCCCGCCGCCATGTGCGCCCTCGAACTGCCCGCCCCCGAAGACCCGGTCGTGAAGCTGATCAGTAACGGCTCCCCGGCATACAGCATCCGGGCGGAGTGATCCATGACGTTCAACTCGCGCCGCACCTTCGCTGGCGGCGGCTCCGGCGGCGGCACCGGCCCCCGTGGTCCCGCCGGACCTCAAGGACCGGCCGGACCTGCCGGCCCGCAAGGCGATCCCGGCCCCCAGGGTCCCGCCGGCATGGCCCAGTACCTGGAGCGGACGTTCAACAGTCCCGCCCAGGTGTGGACGATCACCCACAACTTCGGGATCTACCCCGTCGTCGAAGTCTTCGATCTCTACAACGCGGAGATCGGCGCCGACGTGGCTCATCCCGATATGAACACCGTCGAAGTGAGCTTTGCGAGCCCGTTCACGGGCCGGGCGCGATTGAGGGCGTGAGACATGCGGCGCGGTTCCGTTGAAAACTTCCTGAAGGTTCCGGTCCAGGGCTTCGTGCCGGAGGCCGGGGCAGTCGCCCCGGCCAGCCCGGTCGTCGGTCAACTGTGGACGGACACCTCGACCGGCAAGGTCAAGTACTGGAACGGCACGACCTGGGTCTCCACCGACGGGTCCACGATCCCGGCCGGCTCGATCACCGACTCGATGATCGCTTCCGGGGCGAACATCAGCCTGTCGAAGCTGGCGGTGAACCCGCTCGACCGGGCCAACCACACCGGCACCCAGCTCTCGTCGACCATCAGCGACTTCAACACCGCCGTCCGGATTAACCGCCTGGACCAGCTCGCGGCCCCGACCGCCACCGTGGACTTCAACGGCCAGCGGATTAGTAACCTCGCCGCGCCGATCAACGGCAGCGACGTCGTCACCAAGTCCTACGCCGACGGGCTGCGGGCCGGCATCACCGGTATCAAGGACCCGGTCCGGGTCGCCGCGACCGCCAACGTGTCGGTCACCGTCCCGACCGCGACCATCGACGGCGTCACCCTGTCGGCCAACGACCGGGTTCTGCTGACCAACCAGTCGACCACGACCGAGAACGGCATCTACGTCTGGAACTCGGCGTCGACCCCACTGACCCGGGCCCAGGACGCCGACGGGACCGGCGAGGTCCTCGACGGCACCATCGTCGCGGTCGCGGAAGGTACCCAGGCCGGCTACCAGTTCATCCAGACCGCCACCGCCTCCGGCGCTCCGGGCGCCTGGACGCAGGTGTGGCAGACCTACAGCGTCGGCGGGCAGACCTACAGCGCCGGCACCGGACTGACGCTGGCCGGGTCCACCTTCAGCCTCACCACCCCGGTCAGCATCGCCAACGGTGGCACCGGCGCCACCACCGCCGCCGGCGTCCGCACCGCCCTGTCGGTGCCGGGAAAGTACGCCGCCGACCTCGGCGCCCTGACCGCCGGCGGGTCGACGTCGGTTACCCACAGCCTCAACACGACCGACGTGGTGGTGTCGTTCAAGACGACCAGCGACAACACGTCGATCGACTTCTCGTGGCAGACCACCGGCGCCAACACCCTGGCGGTGCTGCCCGACGTGGCGTTCGCCTCGGCCGCGGTACGTATCATCGTTGTCGGCTGAGAACCGTCCACTGGGGACTCGACCATGGTTGTTGGTGCGTAAGGGAGGGCGGCTGTGAGCCAGAAGATCTTCGGCAGTCGTCCCCGGTTCAACGGCTACCAGGTGCTGCTGGATGACGGGACGTTCACCGCCCCGGCCGCGTCGGGCATCACGGGCCTGACCGCGACCACCGCCACGATCACGGCCGGCAACCTCACGGCCGTGCAGGCGACGGTGACGTCCGCGAACTCGGCCAGCTTCACCCTCACGTCGGCGAGCACCTACGCGGCCGGCGTCACGCTCGCGTTCGAGTGCTCGACGGACAACACGTACTGGGAACCCATCACAGCCATCCGGACCGATACCGGCTACGCCGCGCCCGAGCATTTGCTGACGTCGGCCGGAGCGGGCAGCGCCGTGAAGTGGGACGTGCCGGTCGTCGGCACCGGCTGGATTCGGGTCCGCCCGACGTCTGCGTTCACCGTCGATGTGTCCATCCGCATCCAGCCGTCGTACGCGATGATGCCGACTCCGCTGGGCCCTCCACGGATCAACAACATCTTCTACCGTTATGGTCAACTGGCCGGCACGTCGGGCAACGAGATGCTGCTCAATCTGCTGCGCACCCAGGGCACGTCGGTGTCCGGGTCGTCGGCATCGTCGTTCAGCACGTCAGCGGCGTACCGGCTGCGGATCAACGCGGTCCACGTCGGGTTCGCCAACCCCACGACGGGCAGCTCGGTGGCCACCGCCACGTTCCGGTTGCGGTACAACGCCAGCGGCGCGATCACCACATCCTCGCCCATCCTGACGGAGTACCGCATCCAACTGCCGGCTGTCACCGGCCAGTGGCAGGGCCTCACGGTGGCTCTCCCGGACGGCGGGTATGAGATCCCGGGCGACAACACCGGCTGCTACGGCTGGACCTTGCTTCCGTCGTACACCACCAACGTGCCCTACTGGGACATCTTCGTGGCCGGCTACGAGTACAAGGTGACGACCTGAGATGAGCACGGTCGGTACTGCTGCGACAGCCACCTGGACCTCTGGCAGCCCTGGCACCCTGACCGCCTCGGTTACCGGCGCCAACTCGGTTACCATCACCATCGTCCCGCAGACGTCCTTTCCGGGAGCGACCACCGACGCGATCTACTTCGACCAGTCCACCGACGGCGGCACAACCTGGACACCGTTCAACGTCATCGTCAGCGGCGCCGGCTACGTCAACTCGGTCCACAACTTCACGCCGGGCAGCAACGTTGCTGTCGTCTTCGATGCGCCCGTGATCGGCGCCACCAACGTACGGGCCTCCTACGCCAGCTACACCAGTGGTCGCATCATCTACGCCACCATCCAGCCCTCCCGGACCAACGTGTCGATCCCGCCGACCGTTGCGCTGCGCGACTATGTCCAGTTCACCAAGACCACGGGTGTCAACCAGGGCGAGACCCTGCAAACGATGTCGCGGTCGATCTTCTACAACCGCAACTCGACCAACTACACCTCGCCCGGACCGGTCGTGTCGACCGGGTCGAGCTGGACCCTGGGCCTGGGTCGCCGGCTGCGGATCACCTCGATTATCTACACCGTCAGCAGCGGCGGGACGTCATCGCTGGTCTCCTGCGCCATGCGCTACAACGCTTCCGGCACCGTCACGGCCGCTTCCAGTGAGCTGTGGCGGATCGCGTTCAACATCACCGCTACCAACGGCGCCCTCGTCTCCAAGAGCATCATCCTGCCCGACGGCGGCGTCGAGATCGACGGCTCCGCCCTCGGGCAGTACGGTTTCACGTTCCATCACGCCCAGGTCAGCAGCAGCTCCGGTCAGACGCTGACCCTGTCCGGATACGAGTACCCGCTCAACTTCGGCGTCTGGGGCTGAGGACGCCGACCGCTCCAGCCGCTTAGAACTACATGGCATGCGTGTGCGCCTCCGCGATCAAGGCGGAGATGAGCGACTGGGTGAAGCTCGGCGGCTCCAACAGCGGCTGCTGCGGCGACGCCAATCACAAGTACGGCTTCCACCGCCCGGCCGCTGACGTGTCCTCGAAGGACTACTCCCGCACCCACGACACCGGCGCCCCGGTCAACAACAACTGGGCCTGCGCCGGCGACTTCGCCCACAAGGGCAAGGCCGACCTCCGCGCCCGGCACGCGACCGTGCTGGCCCGCCTCATGCGCGGTGAGATGCCGATGATCTGCGAGTTCATCGGGCAGCCGTGGGCAGACAAGCCCGTCTACTACTGGGCCCGGTGGAACGGGGTCAGCGTTCTCCAGCGCTACACCGGCAAGGGCCACGACACCTGGAGCCACATCTCCTGGTTTCGGTCCCGGGCTGACGAACGCGCGTTCCTGTGGACGGGCAAGGCCACCCCGGCGCCCGGGGTCAAGAAGCCCACCGCGCCACCGTTTCCGGGCCACGCCATGGAGTTCTCCAAGCACCCCACCTTCGACGGCGATCTCCAGGTGTGGCAGAAGCGGATGAAGGCCCGCGGCTGGAACATCGACCCCCACGGACTGTTCGGCCCGAACACCCTCCAGGTCGTGAAGGAGTTCCAGACCGAGAAGAAGCTCGGTACCGATGGGGTGATCGGCCCCAAGACCTGGGCCGCCGCCTGGACTCTGCCCGTCACCTGACCTGACACCGACCGTTGTAGTCCTCTGTGGACAAGCCGAGGAAGCCCAGCGCCTTCGCCGATCTGACCCCGGATCAGTACCCGCTCAAGATCGAACTGATCCGGGTCGACACCGACGCGATCCTGTTCGCCGCCGTCGCCAACGGTCCCGGCGTCATCGACATCCCCGGCTACGGCGGCCAGGGTTTCGAGGTCAAGGTCCGCCTCACCTACGGCAACGGCGTCGTCCAGGAAGTCATGCCGTCCGGGCGTTCTGACTGATCAACCACCCGCGTCGGGCGCGTTCGGCCTCCCGGCGCTCGGCGTCGCTGTTGGGCGTCGTCGTGTGATAGTGCCCGCACCAGATGCACCAGTACGGCACCTGCACCTCGGAGAAGTTGCGGCTGATCCCGAACTCCAACGCCCACTCCGTTGCTGCGTCCCGATCCTTGTGCCGGATTTTGCTGCGGCAGTTCGCGGCGCTGCGCTTACACCACCAGCACCGGTCCACCGTGATGTTGCGGGCATCACGGTGGCGACGCTTGTGCCATTTGTACTGGGCATTCTCAAGATCGAGTCTGTCGATCATCGGCGTAGCCCTCCATCCGCGCAACCGGCATCGGTCAGCCGGTAGATGTACGTGTGACACCTAACGACAGTCAGAAGGCCACGATCGCGCGACAGGCCAAGCTTGCCTACACCGCATACGGCGATTCAGTCGGATGGGTGAACCACCAGGGCCAGCCGATGCCCCAGTTCAGTGACCTCGGACCGGCGATCCAGGCCGCCTGGCGGGCCGCCGCCTGGGAGTGCTTCGCCGCCGGCTACCGGCTCGGCGTCGCCCACGAACGGGCCGAAGCCGCCCTCTGGACCTTCTAGCCGGCTGCGATGCTGTCGCTGGTCGGCGTCGACCTGGCCGCCAAGTACTCGGCCGTCTGCTGGATGACCCACCTCGGCTCCGTGTTGTCCGAATGGGACTCCTGGGGCTCCACCGAGGAACGGTTCGTCCAGTCCGTCGTGGCGCCGTTCCAGTGCCCCGCCCCACCGGCGGTGCTGGTGGTGGAGGACCTGCCGCACCGGCTGCCGTTCTCCCACCTGGTCAAGACCGTTTGCCGGCTCCAGGGCCGCATCGCCCACGCCATGGACGCCCTCGGGTTTCTCGACCGGGTCCTGTTCGTCGCCCCCGCCCAGTGGCGTGCCGGCTACACCGGCCTGGAGCGCGGCACCGGTCCCGACGCCGTTCTCCCGGTGGCCGCCGGCCAGGGCTACACCCCGCCGGACCTGTCCCACCGGATCATCCGCGCCGGCCACAAGGCCATCGCCCGCAAGGTCGCCACCGACTACGCCGCCGCGTACCTCATCGCCCGCTGGACCCTGACCACCTTCGAGTCCCAGCAGACCTTCGACGTCCCCGGAACCGCCCGCTACGGCACCCAGCCGATCAAAGCCAGGAAGTGACGGCATGGCCAAGGACCCCACCAGCATCGCCGACGTCATCGCCGACATCACCAAGCGGTACCCGAAGCTCAAACTCGGCACCGCGGCCGAGGTCGTCGACAAGGTCGAAGCCCTCACCACCGGCAACCTCGCCATCGACTACCTCACCGGCGTCGGCGGACTGCCGCTGGGCCGGATCACCGAACTGTATGGCCAGCCCAGCTCCGGCAAGACGACCACCGCCCTCCAGGCCGCCGCCGAACTCCAGAAGAAGATCATCGCCGAAGGTCGGGACGAGTTCATCCTCTACCTCGACTTCGAGAAGGCCCTCGACCGGGACTACTGCGCCGCCCTCGGGCTCGACATCCAGCACGACACGTTCCTGCCGGTCCAACCGTCCTGGTTGGAGGAAGGCGCCGACATCGCCGAGCAGTTCATCGCCACCGGCAAGATCCGCCTGGCCATCTGGGACTCGGTGGCCAAGATGACCCCCAAGGAACTGGAGTTCGGCGTCCGGACCGCCGCCATGGAACGGGCCCGGCTGATGAACAGCCTCCTCCAACGGCACGTGTCGCTGATGCACGAACACCACTGCGCCGGTGTGTTCCTCAACCACCTGACCGAGGCGATCTCGATGGGGCCGACCCGCCCCGGGATGCCGCCCACGGAAACGTCCCCGGGTGGGAAGGCGCTCAAGTTCTACGCCTCGCTGCGGATGAGCTACAAGCAGATCAAGCAGATCAAGGGCACCAGCCTCGACGCACTGACCAATGAGGACACCAACCAGACCCTGGCCCAGATCGTGCGGGTCAAGGTCACCAAGAACAAGCTCGGCAACCCGTTCCGGGAGGCCGACGTCCGGGTCCGGTTCGGGGCCGGGTTCGACAACACCTGGACCGCGCTCCAGGTCCTGCTCAACCACAAGCAGGTCGGCTACGGCCCGGCCGGGATGCACTTCTTCGACAAGCACCCCGACCTCGCCCACCCCGACATGGCCACCTCCCCGACCGGACGCCCCCAGCTCCGCGGTGAAGCGACCGTCCTCCAGTTCGCCGCCGACCGCCCCCAGTGGAGAGACACCCTCATCCGGGCCGCCGCCGACACCATCACCACCCAAGGTTCGGGTATCCAGTTGACCGACGAATCGGAACTGGCCCGCGCCTACGTCGACATGCCGGAGGACTCCCGTGATTACTGACGCCGTCTACCAGGAGGGCGTCAAGCACGCCCTGGCCGCCGTCCGGACCCTCGCCGACCGCCAGGCCGACGACAACGCCGACGCCGGCATCGCCGCCCAGCACGTCCGGACGCTGACGGCCGAGGTCGCCTACCAGCTCCTCGGCGGCCGGAACCGCCCCGAGGACCAGCCGCCTCCGGTGCCCAACAGCCACGCCACCATCCACGAACAGGTGTGCGTCGACCTAATGGAGCGGCAGGCGGTCGGCATCACCCGCTACGGCCAGGCCCTCCAGCCGCACAACGGCCGCGACGCCCTCCGCGACGCCTACGACGAGATCCTCGACCTGGCCGCCTACCTCAAGCAGTGCCTCATCGAACGGGAAACGTCATGACCGACCCCGACATCTACCGGGACCGGGCCGGGTGAGAGCCCCGATCCGCAGCCCCAGCGATCCGGAGCGCGACGACCTCGGCCGGATCGTGTCGGCGCTCGACTGGCTCGGCAACCGGTTCCGGCTCGGCGACCCGGTCATCTACACCGTCAACGGCGCCGGCACGTCGGTGCGCGACATCGCCATCGGCAAGGTGACCAACATCGTCGCCTCCCGGCACGCGGACTGGACCGGCGCCGAGTACGACATCATCAACGTCCAGGTCCTCACCGCCGCCACCGGCCGGGCGAGCGACAACCGGCCCAGGTTGGTTCCGTGCTGGCCGCGCGCCTACAACATCACCGCCCTCACCGGCCTGCCCCAGGCGGTCCGCCGGACTCTTGCGAAGTGGGACACCCCGTGACCACGACCCCAGCGACCCACGCCACCTGCCTGACGCCCCAGTTCCCGTGGATTCCCGCCTGGGACGTGTGGGGCACCTGCCACGCCTGCCGCCGCCGACCCCTCGAACACGAGCAGGCCGACCACATGACCGACCTGGCTAACTACGCCCGCGTCATCAAGGGCGAGCTGGCCGTCAAGCAGTGCCCGCCGGCGATGTTCCCGGTCGAGGCCGACGGCCGGATCATTCGCCCGGAGGGAACGTCTCGTTGAACGCCTTCGACCCGCACGGTGGACACCACGCCACCTGCCCCGCCGCGACCGGCATCGGCATCTGCCCGGTCTTGCCGCACATCGCGCACGTCACCGGGAACCCGACCCCGTCCTGATCGCCGACGTAGGTCCGCACCCGGGTCGACGGCACCCCCGCCTCCGCGAGGAACCCGGCGAGGATTCTCGGCTGGATCTGGTTGTCGACCAGGTCGATCGTGTCCTCGTCGGAGAACCCGTAGCGTTCCTTGACCCCGGCGATCAGGACCGGCCGGGCCTCAGCCCACGCCTCGTCCCAGGTCTTGTTCGTCGAGTTCGCCCACGCCTCGGCCCACGCATCCGCCACCCCAGCAGCGTAAACGCCCAGCTCAGAAGTCCGAAGTGGATCTTCACTCTCCCGGGCGGTTGCCAAGAAACAGCGATTTGCCCGTGACGGGCAAACGGGCCTCCACTGGCAAACGTTGACCGTCTATCCCGAACGCTTGCGTTTCCTCGGGGCCGAGCGGGTCGGGTCCTCCAGTGGCAGCAGCTCCGGATCGACCATCAGTCCGCGCTCGGTCAGCAGCTTCGCCGCCGATCGGACGTGGAGCCAGCACGCGGGCTGCGTCCGCCGCGCCGTGGCCCGCCGTTCCCGCCGACCGTCAGCGATCAACCACACGGCCAGGTTCCGACACCCGCCCGACGCGCAGGCGATCTCATCGCCGTAGGCCCACCGTCCCATGACCGGACACGATCCCCGCCCAGCTCCCAGCCAGGCAAACCCGGAACTGATAACCCGGGTTATCAGTCAAGCGGCGAGCGGTCGCGCCGGCTCACCATCCGGGCCAGCTCCAGCTCCGCCAGCGCCCGCCGTCGCCCCTCCCGCACGCCCAGCAGGTAGCCGGCGTACAGGATCGCCGCTCCGGTCAGCAGCCCGGCCAGTCCGGCGAGGAAGATCACCATTTCGCTGTCGGCGAACACGGGGAGGGTAGCCTACTCGGCGGCTGGTTCCCGGAACAGATCCCCCGTGGCGCGTAGCCGCTCGAACAGGACCCCGAACAGGAACCCCTCGACCCACCCGTTGGTCATCAGCTCGGCCAGCTCCGGCGTCGGGTCCTCCGGGATGTTCAGGCCGACCCGGTTGGCGGCCAGGTACGAGATCGAGTACGTGTCCCCGATCTGTGACCGGTACCAGGCGTTGATCTTTTTCGAGTCCCGGCCGTGGAGCCGCTTCAGCTCCTCGACCCGCTCGACGACCTTGCGCAGCATCTCCCAGTCCGGCTCACCGTCCGGCCGCATCGGGAACTGCATCCGGACAAACCGTTCAAAGTCTTCACTATCCGCCACGCCCGGCGACGCTACCAGAACCGCCGCATGATCAACTCCGTCGTTCGGTCCAGCTCCCAGCAACCAGCGCCCGCAAGCCGGTAGAAGGGACATGCCGATCACCGCAGACTCCATGCGCGAGTCCCTAGTGCCCCTCGACACCGTCCGGGAGGCCCTGGCCGCCACCGAACCCCTCGGGACCCACACGTTCAGCCTCGACGAGGCCATCCTCTTCGACGTGGCCTCCGGCTGGAACCACGGCATCGACGGCCGCCCCGGCAACGACACCGTCCCGGCCGCTGTCTACTTCGGACGGACCCTGTCGACGGAGTACCAGCTCACCAAGGATGCCGTGTTCGAGGCCGCCCAGATCGCCGGCCTGCGCCCCAGTACCGCCGAACGACTGCCCGGCCCACTGCTGTCGGACCACCTCAACTTCTGGTTCCGGACCGCCCACGCCGGCAAGGCCAAGACCCCCAAGGAGTACCAGCTCCTGACCACCGGCGGCATCGGCGCCGCGATCACCAAGGCGTCGGTCAACCCGTTCTCCAACCTCGCCCTGCTCGACCGCGCCCTGGCCGGCATCGAGGCCCGCTACGGCACCGGCGAGGTCCTGGCCGACTACAAGTTCACCCACACCCTCAAGCGCACCCACCTGCGCCTCATCGTCCCCGAGCACCGCCGCGTCATCGAACGCACCGGGACCGACAACGACGAATGGTCGGTCGGTCTCCAGATCAAGAACTCCCTCATCGGCGACGACCGCACCTCAATCGACGGCTACCTGTTCCGGTGGTGGTGCACCAATGGGGCCATCGACACCAAGGCCACCTCCGGCGTCTGGAAGCGCCGCAACACCGGAGGCGAGGCCGAGGTCTACGAGTGGGCACGCGCGGCCGTGGACGACATCCTGGGCGGGCTGGAATCCACCCTCGACAGCGTCCAGTCCATGGTGGACATCCCGATCGACGGCGACGCCCACACCGTCCTGCGGGACGTGTTCGAGCACTACCGGGTCCCGGTCCCGGAGCGCGCCCGGATCATCGACGAACTCCTCGCCGCCGGGCAGCTCACCATGTACGCCCTCATGCAGGCGATCACCACCGTCGCCAACACCGCCGACCTCGACCCCAGCCACGTCGAGGCCCTGATGCGCGTCGGTGGGGACCTGCCTCACACCGCCCACGAACGGTGCACCGGCTGCCAGCGCCTCATTCACTGACCGTGGCCCTCCTGCTCGTCGCCGGCCTGCTCCTGCTCGCGTACGTCAGCGCCGCCGGAGCGGCCGGTTTCGGCATGGCCGGCAAGCCGTTCTGGTGCGGGGTCGGCCTCGGAATCTGTGCCGGTAGTCTGCTCACCCTGGCCGGTTGGGCGCTATGGGCCATCCACACCACCTGGAGTCAGTGATGTACGCCAATCCCTACATGATCTGCTCGACCTGCCGGCAACGGACCACCCACCTCGACCTGACCAAGATCACCAACCAGCCCTGCGGCCATAAGGCGTACATGCGCTCCGCCTGCATCTCCTGGTCACCGGTCGACGGCTGCCTCTGCCCGACCCACTGCCCGCCCCTCCCCATGCCCTTGCCGAACGTCAAAGGCTGAGGCATACTGGCAACCACAGATCGGCCGGAGGAACGGCTGACGAAAAGATCAGGAGAACTCCCGTGCGTTACAAGTACACGACCGACATCGAGATCCGTGGCCGGCGCCGCTACCTCAAGCAGATCGACCGGTACTGCATCTTCGACTGCCTCGACCGCACCGCCCGCTTCCGGCTCACCCTCACCGAGAAGGCCACCGGCGAGGAACAGACGATCCTGGTCTGCGCCCTGCACATCAAGCGGTACACCAAGTCCCCGAACCTCTACACCATCCACGCCACCGAGGAACTGCCGCCGGTCCCGGAGAAGTCCGACAAAGACTTCCTCAACCGTCGCCGCAAGTGGCGCACCGCCCTGTTCGCCAGCCAGCGAGTCCTCCTGGAAGCCGCGTTCGTCGCCGCCGACGACGGCGACGAGGCCACGGCGAAGGCGAAGTTCCGCGAGATCGGGGACCTGTTCACCGGCCGCGACGCCGAGCCCTCGCCGGTCGAACAGGCCGTCCTGGACCAGATCGACGAGGGCTGCGCCCTGACCGGCGAAGAGTTCATCAACTACATCGACAACATGCTCGCCCGCGTCGAGCCCGTCACCGACTAGCACCCGTTCACCGGCCGGAGCATACGGCCGACAGACCCACGGAGCGCCGCCATGACCGTTAACATCCCCACCTTCACGCCCCGCACGAAGCGCGGCGGCAAGCAGCCCACCATCAAGCAGGCCACCAACTTCCACGCCTACCTGCGGGTGTCCACCCGCGACCAGGCCGAAGAGGGCCACGGCCTCGACGCCTCCCGCGCCGACATCGAACGGTGGGCCGCCGCTAACGGAAAGCACATCATCGCCTACCGCCCCGAAACCAGGTCCGGCAAGGACGTGTACGGACGCAAAGTCCTGCTCGAACTGTTCAACCGGGTCGCCAACGGCGACGGCGACGGCATCGTGGTGTCCAAACTCGACCGTCTCGTCCGCTCCACCATCGACTTCGCGCACTTGATCGTCGATGCCCGCGAACAGCAGTGGGCGATCGTCGCCCTCGACGTCGGCCTGGACATGTCGACCCCGCACGGGGAACTCATCGCCACGTTCATGGTCGGCATGGCGCAGTGGGAGCGGCGCATCATCGGCCAGCGCACCGCCGATGGACTCGCCGCCGCGCGGGCCAAGGGTGTACGCCTCGGTCGTCCGGTCAGCCTCCCTGATCGGGTAATCGCCCTCATCATCGAACTCGTGGAAGAAGACCCCTCACGCGGCCGGTGGGCGCGCATCGCCCGCCACCTCAACGAGTGGGAGATCCCCACCGCCCAAGGCGGCCGGCAGTGGCACCCGAGCGTCGTGTGGACCACCTACCACAGTCAGCGCTCCGTCGAGATCGCCACCGCCATGGCCCAGGGAGACACGTTCTGATGCCCCTACCCCCGCCCCCACCGCTGCGCACGTCGCTGATCGCCGCCGTCGTCGGGTTCCTCATCGGCGTGGCCGCCATAGCGGTCTGGTTCGCGCTCGACCTCAACCCAGCCCTGCTCTGGATCTGGCTCGTGACCGGCCTCGTCATCCTCGGAATCCTCGTGGCCGAACTCGTCCGACGCGGCCGGAAGAACGAGTGAACTCATCCTTGACAAACCACAAGCGAGCAGGTTAAGGTCTTCACATCAGATCGGCCGGCACCCACGGCCGTCACCGACACTCGGAGGCATCCCATGTTCGAGCACAACACCCTCGCCATCAACCCCGACGCCCTGCGGGCCGGCTCCCTCTCCGTGACCCCCATCCAGGTCGAGGAATGGGACAACGACAAGATGTGGGACGACGAGGAGTGGGCCTACTACGAGGGCGTGGACTCGTCCACCCTCACCACTCCGGACGGCCAGACCCCGCTCGCTGTCGTCGTCAAGAACGGCAACGTCGTCGGACTCCACGTGCCGCACAAGCAGACGTACGGCCGCGATGACTGGTCGGACTACGAGAACGCCCACGAGCGCTACGTCACGGAGGACCCCAACGACTACCGGACGGAGCTGATCGAGGGCGCGCTCGACGAGAACCAGTTCGACGATGTGTTCGACAGCGGCCGGGAGGGCGACACCGCCGAGGGTCCGGTCATGAACTTCTGGTACCCCTGCCCGGCGGCGATCAACGACGACGAGGAGGCGACCGAAGCCGCCATCGCCCTCCGCGACCTGCCGTTGTGCGTCGTGGAGGTCGACGGCAACTACGGCCTGGCCCTCACCGGTGGCGGCCAGGACCACACGTGGGAGATCGTGGAGGCGTTCGTCCGCCTCGGGCAGCTCCCGCCCGTCCACTACGCGGGCGACCTGCCCGCCATCGCCGGACGCGGCAACACCGATGTCGACATCATCCTCACCCGCGCCTGCCACCTCGCCCTGTCGGAGATGATCGACCGGCTCACCCGGCAGCAGAAGGACCTCACCCACCGCAAGTCCATGTGGATGCGCGAGAACGCCTAACCGCCCCACCCCCGAACACGACCACGAGAGGACGCGGCCATGATGGCTCGCTTCGCACCCAAAGAGCAGCACGCGGGCACCAGCCGCCCCGGCCCCGCGTTCCTCGTGTTCGTGTGGGAGGTCAACGACATCCGCCCCGACACCTTCGGCCGCCCCGACATCCAGCCCGACACCCCGCACCCCGGCTATGAGACGGAGAGGTACCCCACGGCCCGTGTCATCCACGGACCCGGGGACGAGGGCATCAGGGTCGTGGCGGACACCCCCGAGGCAGCCGAAGCGTTCACCGAGGCCGCCACCCGGCTCGGCATCACCCTCACCAAACCCACCGCTTGACATACCACTAGCGCGCGGCTAGGCTGATCACAGAAACGGCCGGCACATTCGGCCGACGAACCTCACGGGAACGAGACTCGCCATGGACATGGATTCCGCCGTCGCCTTCGTCGCCGCCAACCTCACCGCGTTCGCCGCCGCGTACCCGGACCCGGAGAAGCTGCGTGACGCGCTCCGCGACCGGCTCAACGACAACGCCGACGCCGCCGTACTCGACGGAGTCCGGGAAGAGGTCGCCAAGCTCAACCGCAACGGCGTGCTCGGCGTGTACTTCTCCGCCGACGAGTGGGACAACGGGTGGTTCATCAACACCACCGGTGACCTCATTCTCGACGACGGCACGACCGACGACGGCGCCGTGGATGTGTACCACCTGAACGACAGGTTCGGCGAGGCGTTCGGCACGGTCGGCTCGTCGGCCGGCGTCCTCGTCGACCTCACGACCAACAAGGTCGAGTTCGACGACTACGGCGACTCCAACCTCCTGGAACCGTTCATGGCCAAGATCGCCGCCCGCGCGCAGTGAATCGAACTAGCCCTTGACAATCCCCAAGCGCAAGGTTAGGCTTGGTATCAGATCGGCCGGAGCATCGGCTGCCCTACATGAGAGCGAGACACGCGCCATGGCCACCAAGGACACCGAGACCGCGTACGTCGTCGTTAAGTTCGCGGTCAACACCGATTCCTGGAACACCGCCTACGGTCCCGAGGGCGACACCCGCGCCGAGATCCGGGAGCGGTTCGCCGACCGCGACGTCATGGAGAACATCGTCGAGAGTGTGCGCGCCGGCTGGCTTGCCCTCGACGAGCACACCGACGTCACCGCGCAGCCGCTGACCACCCGGGTCGTCGACATCGCCCGTGACCTTCTCGACCAACCGCAGTACACCCACCCGGAGTACACCCGCGCCGTCACCGAGTTCGCCGCCCGGATACTCGACCTCACCGAGGGCGACCGCGACGACCTCACCACGCGCATCCTCGCCGGCCGGGAGGCGCCGGCCCGGATCACGGTCGACATCACCCGCGAACAACTCGAATCGTGGGCGCGTCGGCCCCTGACCGACCACGAGGTGTCCCGGCTGGACGACTGCATCCCGGACTCCACCATCCCGGACGCCGTCGCCGACATCACGAGCACGTTCTAAGAATCCGTCCCATCGAATCTGAACCCCATCAAAGAGAACTCCACCAGAAAAGAAAAGGAAGAATCCCATGAACGTCTTCATGCTGATCACCAACGACGACAGTTCCGGTCTGCGCGGCGCCCTCTTCGCCACCGAGGCGGATGCCCTGTCGTCGCTGCGCGACAACTACGCCAGTGGCGAGGACGTGAGCGACGCCGACCTGATGGCGCACGTCGAGAGTCAGGGCGTGGAGTGCTCGCTGACGGAGGAAACGATCCCCGGGGCGGAGCGGCCGACCAACGCCTGATCTCAGGTCTGACTCCACGATAGGCACCCTTGACATACCGCTAGGGCTCGCCTATCGTGGAGTCAGAACGGCCGGAACATCGGCCCGCGAATCGGAGTACACCATGTCAGAGCACACCCTCGCCGCGCTGGCCGATGCCATCATCGCCCTGATGCCGGCCAAGGACATCGAATTGATCAGCGCCGGTGGACTTCACCTCGGGAACCAGGAGATCGACGCGATCGTGGAGGGAAAGCACTTCGCCGACCACACGTCGCCGGAGTTTGAAACCTGGCAGTCGGACGCACTCCACGAAGGCACCGAGGTCGTGATCGATGATCTGCGACTGGCCGTGATGGACGGTTGGCGCCGAGAACACGACGACGAAGACCTGATCGCGCTCGACGAGCTGTCTGCCACCTTCAACGCCAGTGACGAGTGGCAGCGCGTCTGTGACGTCGTGTGGGAGCGCCAAGCGGACTGGCTCACGCCGATCGTTGCCAACGTCGGCAGCGTGCTTCTCCGGGTCCGTACCGCCATCGACGAGGATCACGACACCGAGTCCATGACCGCCGACGACATGCTCACGACGCTGGGACTCGACATCACCGATGCCAACCGGGACACGGCGCAAGAGATCATCGACAACGCCTACGACAAAGCAGTCGCGTACTTTGTTATCAGCGTCGATCTCTCCGCTATATGGGACTTGCCCACGGTGGTCGATGACCGCAAGGCCATGGTAGAGCTGGTCAACCCGGGCGTGTGGCTCGGCAACCCGCTGGCCGGCTCCGGATACGCCGCGCAACTCACCGGCACGGTTCGGGTACGTCGTGACGAGCTGATGACAGACCGGGCAGCGTTCGGGTACGGGTGGGCCGATCTTATCGGGGGTTCGGGCAAGGGTGAGTTCCCGGGCGAGGTCCGGCTGGTCACCGAGACCACCTACGCCCAAGACCGCCCTTGACAATCAACAAGGGCTCCGCCATCATGGACTCAGACCGGCCGGACCATCGGCCGACACACGAGAGGATCGGGCCACCATGGCGCGCAAGGAAAACCCGTTCAAGGTGTTCGTCACGGTCAAGCACGGCCACGACCACGTGTACCGCCTCCGCGCGTTCGTCGGCTACTTCGGCGAAGACGGAGACGTGATGGTTCCGGTGTGGAGCGGCTACTCCGCGCCGGAGGGCGGGGAACCGTTCGCCGACCTGGAGATCACCGCGACACTCGAACGGGCCGGCAAGGCGGACGGGTCCGGCTACGACGGCTCCGTGTCCTTCTGCCGGTTCGCGTTCCGCAACGTGCACCACATCGACACGGTCGCGCACGCCAAGTCGATCGCCTCGGTACTGTCCAAGTTGGACCGGGGCATGGAGAAGCTGCGCGAGACGCACGGCTACCTCCGTGACTCGGACTACGGCGCGTACGTGTTCCGGGTCGCGTCGATCCTCGGAGTCACCGAGGTCTACCGGCGCGAGACGGCGCGCGGCGAGGCTATCACCGGTGCCAAGTGGCGCGCGGTGAACGCCGACGACTTGCAGTCGTGGGTGTCCTACGTCGCGCAGGACCTGGCCAACGACATGATGTCGGGCTACCTCCACTAGATCCCTTGACGAACCGCAACCCCGGCCGGTACTGTCAACGCCAGACCGGCCGGAGCATCGGCCGACAGAAACTCGGAGGCAAGACCATGAGTGCGGACCCCCGCGCATTGAACCAGATGATCCGCGAGGCGCTGGACGTCAAGCGCGCGGGACACCCGGCCGAACTCTTCGCCTTGGCGTGCCGGTTCATCGCGTTGCACCTCGGCGCGACGTACCACGTCGGGTACGACACCGCTGCCCGCGAAGCGTGGCGTGCCGCGTTCCTCCGCGTAAGTTCGACCCTCACGGAGCGCGCCGAGACGATCCCCGTACCGCTCACGGAGAGAGTTCCTGACTCGTACCTCGCGGCGACGGCGGAAACCCTCATGGCTGACCCGTTGTTCGCCCCGTGCCACGTGTGGGCGGACGCCTACGGCCGATGGCACGTGCGGGTCCCGGCCGTCGACACCATCGACGTACAACGCGAACGGGCACTGTCCGTGATCACGCGCGAGATCGCCGCCCGGTCGTCCCTCGGGGCAACGATCGTCGTCAACCTGGCCGAACCCTCCGACGTGGATTCCGAGGGGTCCCGTGAGTGGCAGGAGACGGCCGACTGACCCTCCACCGTTCGACGGATACCGTTGACCCTTGACGTACCGCAAGATAAATCCATGACCGGCCGGAGTATCGGCCGACAGAATCTCGGAGGATCACCATGGTCACGACGGAGCCCAGCGGACTGTTTCACTACCGGCGCATGGCGGCCTACCGCACCATGGCGACCAACGGCACGCCCGTACCGGCGTGGGTCATCAAGGACTGGTCCGCCTACGCGGGCGAGGTGGCCAACCGGTGCGGCGACGACGGACGCCGGGTGTTCACCTGCCACTACTGCCGGCAGTCCATCCAACACGGCACCAACGGGTGGGGCGACGTGCGTTGGTACGTGGTGGAGACATTCAGCGACCGGGACGGGACAAGCGCGTGCCCGGCCAGCCCGCGCCGGACGGGCGACCACGTCCCGACGACCCTGATTGACGCGCTCCGCCGCAACCCACTGTGACTGCGGTCACCTTGACGTACGTCAAGCATCCTGATACAATGGAGGTAGAACGACCGGAGGGGTTCGGTCATCTCGGAGGCGACCATGACAGCACGTACACCCCGCGCACGCGCCCTCGCGCGGGTCCGCGAACTAGGCGTTGATATCGACTACACGGGCGATCGTCGATCGGAGCGCATCTCGGTATACGCGCCGCGCGGGTCGATGTGGCGTGAGTTCGGGCAGCACACGTTGTGCTCAAACACGGACGACGATTGGGAGACGTCGGCCGCGCCCGCGTGGGAATCGATCCTCACGGACATGTCCGGCGGCCTAGTCCCGTGCACGATCGCGGATTGCGACATGTGCGACGAGCCGGGGGACGTGACCTAGGTCACCTTGACGTACGTCAAGCGCTCCTGTAAGGTTGTACCTAGATCGGCCGGTACGGACGGCCGACAGTATCTCGGAGGGAACACCATCATGAGCGCGCAAGAGATCCGCGAGTACACCGGGCGACAGATCACTCTGATCCTGGACAACGACGAGGAGACGCACGACGCGATCACCGCGTTGACGATCAATTCGATCATCAACGATCACGGGTCGGGGTGGGCACTCGGACAGTACGCCGAGATGTTGGCGGGTCGCGGCGCGTCCGGGTACGGGCGCGACGACTACGCCCGCGCGGCGGGGTCGCGCATCTCCGAGTACATCTCCGAGTACGTCGGCACTCTCGCCGACACCATGCCCGGTTTCGATGGATCGATCGCGCACCTCTTGCTGATGGACCTCTTGGACCTCGGCGATACGGACATGTGGGCGCTCGTGGCCGAAACGTTCCTCCCGGAGCGCATGGAGGACATCCCGTGCCCCGAGTGCGGCGACGAAACCGGCGCGTGCGTCGATCGCTGCCAGAACGAGGACGACGAGGACGACGAGGACGACGAGGACGAGGACGACAACGACGAGGACGACGAGGACGACGAGGACGAGGACACCGAGGACGACAACGACGAGGACGACGAGTGATGAGGGAATATCACCCGCGGACAATGCCCGAAACAAAGAAACCTAAGTCACTCGTAATGCCGGTCATCATGTACCCGGAGGGGGTGAACGTCGGCCGCGTACGTACCGCGAGAGACGCGCGAACCGGCCGTGTGCGTCACGTGGCGTTCACCGCGAACGGCACTCGGGTCGGCACGTTCGATACGTTCGCCGACGCAAAGGCCGCCGTGATCGGTGAGGCGCGCAAGCAAGCGTGACCCGAGTCACCCTTGACGAACGTCAAGCGACCGTGTCATGATTGGTGCATCGAACGAACGGCCGGAGCATCGGCCGGACCATCAGACTCTCGGAGGGTCAACACCATGAACGCCTACGCGGACGCCATCGACGCGGGTCACTGCGCGACCCTTTGGGTGTGCGACGACTGTTTCTACTCGCACCATGGTTTTGAGGCGGGCGAGACCAACAACGACCGCGAACCGTTGAACCGCATTAGCCCGGACACCGATCTGTCGTCCGGTCTGCGGTCGGAGGAACACTCGGAGGGTTGCACGCCGAAGATCCGGGAGACCGACGGTTGCGAGTGCGAGACGACCCCGTTCAGTTGGTCGGCGTGCGACGGTTGCGGGTCCAATCTCGGCGGTACCCGTCACGCCATGTTCGCGGTGTTCGGGGTCCGGCCGGTCACCACGGACGCGCCGACCGAACCGACCGACAACGGCTAGCCGTTCGGACGATACCGGTTATCGCTTGACGTATGTCAAGCTGTAGCCAACGAACGCGAACGGCCGGAAACGCGGCCGACAGACAGACTCTCGGAGGGTCGCGTGTACACGTATCGCATTGTGTTGGATGCCTTTAATTCTCACAGTAGGTGCAAAGGTGCGCGGGTCGTGACCTACTCACGGGGGATCGACCGCGCGGACGCGCTACGCAAGATCGGAACCGTGATGATCGCCCGCGACGGGACGGTTAGTGACGGCATCAACCCGTGGCCGGGGTCCGACAATCTGCCGAACGGTCCCATAGAGTCGCGTGGTCTGCCAGAGTGGACTTTGGCGAGTATCCGCACCGTACCTACGGCCGGAACCCCTCGGATCGTGTGGGAAACTGAGAGTAGCCACTAGGGACGATCAAGGGTCATCCGTTCGGACGATACCGGGTAACCCTTGACGTATGTCAAGCTAAATGCACGACGGAGGGTCCGACCCCGGACCCGTCAAAGTTTGACTTCTCAGACTCGGAGGGGTCGGCGGAGTGCCTGGCCGTCGACACCTATGGCGGGGGTTTCTGGCGATGTGATCAGTGGATCTTGACCCCTCCGGACGGAACCCCTTACACGTACTACGGTCTGATAGAGGGTCACTGAAACTCACCCTTGACATACGACAACCGATAATGCCAGACTGATAGCAGATCGGCCGGAGGATCGGCCGACAGAAACTCGGAGGGTTTCAGCTATGGACGTGAACGCGAACCTGTCGGAACTGACCACCTTGGCCGCATCGTTGGCCGTCACCATCGAAACCGGCGTGTCCGACCCGTCCCCCGACGACGTGGCGAGGATGGCCGAACTGGTCATCGCGCTTGACGAATGGATCACCCGTGGCGGGTTCCTGCCGACCCGTTGGCAGACCGTGACCCCTCCGGCCGGACCCACCGTGGCCGAACTCATGGCCGTGATCGACGGGGACCCGTGGCGGACGACGATCGATCCGATGTGGTCGGGGGTTGCCCAACGTGACCCCCGTCACAATCGTGATTCCTAAACCCATGACCAGCACTGCCGATCTGAACCCATGACCGGCCGGAAACACGGCCGACAGACCGAACGGAGTAACCCGCCATGACCCGCGACGACTTGACCGCCATGACCCTGCCGACCCTCCGGACGATCGCCGCGCGGCGGCACGCCAACGTCACGACCCGGACCCGCAAGGGGGACGTGATCTCGGCGATCCTGGCCACGTACCGGCCGACCCCCGTGCCGATGTCGCACGCGGTCCGGGTCGACAAGTACCGTGCGCAGAACGGTTCCGCGCGACTCACCGCGCGGCAGATCAGGCAGAGTCTGCGCATGCTCCGGCGCAACCCCACCACGCCGGTTTACGCGGCCTAGCCGTTCGATCCCGTGGCAACCCTCCGAGTGCCACGGGATCGACCCCCCGGGAGATCAACCCTCCGAGTGTTCCCCCGGGGTTTCGTCGGGGGTCCGGGAACCCTCCGATTCCCGGACCCCTTGACGATCGCCAACCGACCATGCCATACTGAGTGCCGATCGGCCGGAGCATCGGCCGAACGATCCATCGGAGGAAACACCATGCGCGACACGACGACCGACCCGGTTTCGTACGCCGAACTGACCTACCGGACCGACGACCCCATGGCCGCGTACATGCGCCGGACGTTCCGCACCATGCCGCTCGCGCAGCAATGGGCGAACCGTCACCCCGAACTGGTCATCGTTGATGGCACGTGGTGGGTTCACGGCACGTGCCGCTACGCGGTCACCTGTAGCGCTCCGGCCGTGTCGATCGTCGACATGGGTCCCGTGGGCGACGTGCCGATCTGCGCGGATCACGTGGGGTTCCTGGCCAGGATCGCTAGCTAGTGACCGGCGTCACCCCGGAACCCCTAAACCGGGTCCGGGGTCGGCCGATCTGACTAGCGTCCGGCCGGAGCATCGGCCGATCGATTCTCGGAGGAACCCCATGAACATCCCCCACGCTAACCAGTTCGCTCCCACGAACTGTGGATGGAAGCGCTACGCGGCTACGCACGTCGTGGTGGTCTCGCACTTCCCCCGGCGTGCCGCTCGGCACTTGCGGTCCGGCACGTTGCACATCGATCTCGGATTGGTCGGTCCGACCTACGCCGACCGGTCGATCGTCCCCTAGTGACGGCCGTCACCCCGGAACCCCTAAACCCCGGATCGTCGCTGCCGATCTGACTAGCGAGCGGCCGGAGGACCGGCCGACAGATTCTCGGAGGAATCATGACCACGACCGTTTCCGACTTCGCTCCCGGCGACACCGTGACTTGGGTTGCCGATGGCGTCACCCTGTCGGGCGAGGTACTTCCGTCGACCGCACCGAGTGTTCACAAGTCGATGGTTCGCGTACGCCGGACCGACTCCGGCCAGATCGTGCGCGTCGCACCGGCCGATCTGACCGTGACCTACCTGATCCCGATGGCTCCGGCTACCCCGGATCAGGCGGACTACGGGGTCACGCACAAGTCTTACGTTGTGTACCGCACGGTCAAGTCCTACTCGCCTACCCGGGTCGTCGTGTGGTCCAACGTGAACCGTCCGAACCCTCACCCGGGGGAGACCCGGCGGACCGACTACGGTTCGATCGGCGGAGAGGGTCAGTACCTTGACCCCCACAACAACGGGACCGACGACCCCACCACGATCCTTCTGTCGACCGAATCCACGGTCATATCCGCCGACCCCCGCACGGGTACCGGGGGATCGTTGTCCGGCCAGATGTTCGCCACCTACGAAACCCGGATCGCCGAGGGGGACCGCATCGCGCTTGTCTTCCCGGGTGAGCCGGCCGAAACCACGATCGTCGGAACCGTCACGTTCACGGGTCCCGGATGCGGCAACGGTCACGGTCGCGTGATCGTCGACTAGCCGGAGGGTCGGCCGACAGAAACTCACAGAGAAACCCCCTACCGTCCGGGTAGGGGGTTTCTTCGCGTTCACCCCTGGTCGCTTCCCCCTGGTCGCTTCCCCCTGGTCGCTTCCCCCCGGGGTCGTCCCCCCTCCGGAACCCCTCCCCAACCC
>JACCDR011537274.1_pt1 | contig 121840 bp, 102 predicted proteins | sample 7446431 | NCBI WGS metagenome assembly JACCDR01 (sample SAMN15323443, study PRJNA562643) | freshwater metagenome | isolation source: river surface water | place: USA:Blue River Watershed | collected 2017-08-17
ACGACGGCTAGGGGAGGTGAGAGCCTGACCCCCACCGATGGAACTGCGACACGGTCCATACTCCTACGGGAGGCTGCAGTCGAGAATCTTCCGCAATGGGCGAAAGCCTGACGGAGCGACGCCGCGTGGTGGATGAAGTACTTCGGTACGTAAACACCTTTTATGAGGGAGGAAGTTTATTGACGTTACCTCATGAATAAGGGGCTCCCAACTCTGTGCCAGCAGGAGCGGTAATACAGAGGCCACAAGCATTATCCGGATTTACTGGGCGTAAAGGGTGCGTAGGCGGTTATATTAGTCGAGTGTTAAATCCCGGGGCTCAACCCCGGAACCGCATTCGAAACGGTATAACTAGAATGAGTCAGAGGCAAGCAGAACTCACGGTGTAGGGGTGAAATCCGTTGATATCGTGGGGAATACCAAATGCGAAGGCAGCTTGCTGGGACTTTATTGACGCTGAGGCACGAAAGCGTGGGTAGCGAATCGGATTAGATACCCGAGTAGTCCACGCCCTAAACGCTGTCTGTTGGCTATAGGGAGTATCGACCCTCTCTGTGGCGAAGTTAACACGTTAAACAGACCGCCTGGGTAGTACGATCGCAAGATTAAAACTCAAAGGAATAGACGGGGGCTCGCACAAGCGGTGGATCATGTGGCTTAATTCGTCGATAAGCGAAAAACCTTACCTAGGTTAGAAATCATACTGCATACTCTGGGAAACCAGAGTAGCCTTCGAGGGTGTATGACAGGTGATGCATGGCCGTCGTCAGTTCGTGGCTTGAGCTGTTCCCTTAAGTGGGGAAACGAACGCAACCCTCGTTGTGTGTTATAAGTATCACACGAGACTGCTCCCTCACGGGAGAGGAAGGTGAGGATGACGCCAGGTCAGCATGTCCCTTGATGCCTTGGGCTGCACACGTGATACAATGGGTAGTACAACGGGACGCAATACCGTAAGGTGGAGCAAATCCTTTAAAACTATCCTCAGTTCGGATTGAGGTCTGCAACTCGACCTCATGAAGTCGGAATCGCTAGTAATCGTGAATCAGCACGTCACGGTGAATACGTTCCCGAGCCTTGTACTCACCGCCCGTCAACTCAAGGGAGTCGGGAGTGCCCGAAGTACCAGCTTGTCTGGTCCTACGGTAAGCTCGATGACAGGGAGTAAGTCGTAACAAGGCACGGCTAGCGGAAGCTGGTCGTGGATTAATTCCAATTGGACACGTCGTTGAGAGTTGGTAACAACTTCTCACATAACGGCTAATTGGTCGATATTAGGTAGCTCAATTGACTACCTAATGAGTAGACAATACAGAACACTCTGAAGTGGTATTGGACACTAAGGAAAGACTTAGACCAAAGGATAAGACAAAAGAGATGATGAATCACTTTTGCTACTGATACAAATTGAGGAACGTACATTTTGATATTTCAAATGATGAAAAACAAAACCGCCTTTGGCGGTTTTGTTTTGTCTTGATTTGCGGTTGTTATTATTGAGGTCCTATTGGGAAAGGATCAGCTTCACCGTCGCCGCCTAGATCACCAGGGCGTGGGGCAGGGCGAGGGGAGGAGCAAGGGGCATTACTATCTTCGCGAACGATGTAGTCCGAAACTGCGTTCATCTCGCACGGTACCGCTGTACTACCGCCAAACACTCCGTCTATAAGGAGATTGACTAGCCCCCAAAATGATAAGATAAAGACAAAGGCGGCAATGCCGTAAACGGCTAGATTGCGAGCGTTTTCTTGCCCGTCTTCATCGTCACTATCGAGAATAAAGTAGCGAACAGCGTTGATAAGGAAGATAAGAAAGGCGATACCGAGCATCAATGGTACCAAGTAGTCGTTGGCCAAAATCACCAAGTTGCTGATGAGGTTTTGAATAGAAGCGTCTTGCGCGCTACTCACAAAGGGCAGGGTGGCCAGCAGTAAGGCAAATACGTATTGCATAATGCGCTTATCATAGCGTAATTTCTGGTTTTTTGCTCGTCGACTATAGACAGTTGACTTTTTGATAAAATTGTGTATAATATTCGGTAGTGGTGCCGCAATAACGTGGCGCCAAAACAGCCTCCAGAGTGAGGCGAAAGAGGAGAAGGGCAGATGAAGATTGAAGATGAAGGAACGGCCGGTCGCCACTACGCCCCCTACGGGGAGCAGGGGCAAGACTACGCCCACCCGCCCGTGCGCGATTGGATGCGTAATCCGGTTCGCAACACCGTGATCGTCGTGGTGTTGGTGCTGGCAGCGCTCTACGTCGCTGAGAGCGTGGAGTGCAGCTGGACGCCCGGTTGCACTCCCTTGCCGGTCGGGTGGGTGACATGGTGAGACTATTCGTCCTAGCGACGCTCTGTGTGGCAGTGGTGTTGACGGCGCAAGCAGCAACATCACCCAACATGACCGATGGCGGTCGCTGGGTTGGGATGTTTTTTCTCCTCATCCTATCAGCGTTCTTTCTGCGGACACTCAAGCGCCGCTGAAACAACAAAATTGATGTGGCTCGCGAAATCCGTCGCGAGCCTTTTGCTTTTTATATTAAAATAAAAATTTCGGCGCGCACAGTAAAACCCTCAGTGCGCGCTCTAGGATTTGAACCTAGGACCTTTCGAGTATCAGTCGAATGCTCTAGCCAACCCTATTGCCCCATAAATATCGGCAATCCGCTACGCGACCGGGAGAAACTTGAAGCAGTTCAAGTTTCTCAGCACGCGCTAAAAAATCCTGTTCTCTGTGCGCGCTCTAGGATTCGAACCTAGGACCTTTCGAGTATCAGTCGAATGCTCTAGCCAACTGAGCTAAGCGCGCACAGAGAACAGGATTTATCCGTGTCTCGTTTAATGACCGATACTATAGCAGATGTTTAATAAAAATGTAAGGGGTCAAAATAGCCAAAGAAAAATGTTATGAATTCCGATGGCATAAAGAGCTTGATTGACAAAATTACCCAAAAGTAGCGGCAAAAACATTTTGTGCCAACGTACACCCAATATAGCCAAAGGAATGATCATAGCTTCGTTGGGGAGAGGGACAAAGGCGGCATAGAGAAAAATAATTGGAATGAGCCAGCTTTGCTTTTCCCGATAAATTTTTTCAAAGCGACGGAGTTCGGTTGGATATTTTTTGGACACAGCGTCACGACCGAGATGACCAAAGACAAAACCAATGTAGTCGGCAGCGACGGTGCCTAGTGTCAGAAAAGTGACAATAAGCCAAAAGTCTAAACCCGCGGCAATAAAAATCGGCACAGTGCTAGCGGCCGGAATAGGTACCAAGACATTAAGTCCAGCGACCACTGCCACCAGAAAAACTCCGACATAACCAAAAGAGGCGATGGTGGTTTGGAGGCTAGGGTGATTGGCGACATACTCAGCTAAGATAAAAGCCGCGGTGATGATGGTGCCAAGTACGGTGAGAAGTACTGCTCCAGAAACGATTTGTTTACGGCGTTTGCCCATGTTTGTAGTTTAACATGGGCAGAAAATAATTAACGTTTGAAGTCGGTCAGATCTTCGGGGGCGGTTTTGGCTTGCATTTCCAAGCGGGCAGTAGTCTCGCTCAATTCTAGGCTGGTCTCTTTAAGATCAATAACTATAGTATAAACAAAGAAGGCGAAGCCAATTACCAAAGTCCAAGCAATGTATGGAAAGAAGCGGTGTTTTTCTAAAGCGTGTTTAGACATGTTTGTAGTATAACAGACAGCTTTAGAGTAAACGGAAGTTAAAGAAGGTGTTGATAATAAAACCACAAAAGCCCACAATGGCAGCGGCTAAAGTGCGAACAATTAATAAGTTCCAATCAGTGAAATACAAAATCGCATTTACCACTCCGAGGATGAGCAGCATGCCAATGGCGGCCAAACACATAAAAATAAAATAACCTCGCCAGAAGGTTTGCTCGGTGCCACGGTAGACCACGTGATGACAAGCGGCATAATTCAAGCTAACGCCAATAATATAGCCGACTACAATAGCGACGTTGTAATTTATGTCGGCCGAGACCAAAAGAGCAACGATAAATAGATCGAGCAAGTAAGTCGATAGTCCTACTAGACTATAGCCACTTAGCCTTTTTATAAATCTTTTTATAAAATCAAACACGTTTGCAGCTTAGCATGCGGATTGCCTTTATTACAGCCCTCGACACTTGAAGATTTTTTGAGTACTCTAGTCTCAAATTAATATGACAGATTTCAAAGACTATTTTAAAGGGAAACGAGTGACGGTTATGCGTATTGGCTTATTGGGGCGGGGGATTGGCGATACTGCTTACTTGGCCGAGGCGGGAGCCGATATTCTTGTGGTTGACGCTGCTTCTGTCGAAGTGATGCAGCCAGCTGTCGATCAATTGCAGCAATATAAAAATATCAATTGGAAGTTTGGTCCGTATGATTTTTCTGATTTTAAAGATGCAGATATAGTGCTGGTGGGGGCAGGTGCTCCGCTTGATGAGCCAGTTTTGCTTCAGTGCCAAAAGGCGGGCGTGCGTCTAGTGCAAAGCGCAGCTCTCTTTGCAGAAATATCCAAAGTGCCAGTGATTGGGGTGACAGGTACTCGTGGCAAGAGCACGGTCACAATGATGATCCATCATGTGCTCACGTATATTACGGGTGAAAAAATATTACTGGGCGGCAATATTCGTGGGGTTTCCAATTTACAATTACTTAATGAAGTTGCTGAAGATTCGCTTTGTGTGATGGAGCTAGACTCGTGGCAGCTTCAAGGCTGGGGCTGGGCGGGTATCAGTCCGCAGGTGGCAGTCTTTACAAGTTTTATGGAAGATCATCTCAATTACTATTCGCGAGGTGGCAAAACCCACGACGAAGCTATGGCAGCGTATTTTACCGATAAGGCGCAGATATTTTTGCACCAAGAAGAGAGCGGGACACTGGTCACAACTCCAGCTGTATTTGAGTGGATTAAAAAGGTTTTCCCGAGGAAAGGCCTCGGGATGGAGATGGTTTTGGCTGATGTGTCTGTTTTGCCAGAGGATATGCTTCTCTCGATGCCCGGCGAACACAATCGCCTTAATGCCGCTTTGGCGTATGAAGCACTGAAGGCAGTCGGGCTTGATGACGAGGCGATATTTGATGGACTGGCCACTTTTCCGGGGGTAGAGGGTCGTTTGCAGCTGGTAGCCACCAAAGACAACGTCCGTATCTACAACGACAACAATGCTACTACACCACAAGCCACTACGGCGGCACTTGAGGCGCTTGATCTTGGCAACAAGAATATCATTCTGATCGCTGGCGGAGCCGACAAGAATATTGATGTGACAAAACTCGCGTATGCGATTACAGAGCATTGCAAAAATGTACTTCTCATTCCTGGTTCTGGTACTGACACACTTTTGCCATATCTCGATCAGGGTGATTTGGGGGTATCTGTGATGGGGGATTTGTCGCTCGCTTTTGCCGAGGCGACACGCCTCGCAACGGCGGGTGATATCATCCTCTTTAGTCCCGCTTTTGCTTCTTTCTCACAATACAAAAATGAGTATGAACGAAATGATGAGTTTGTGGGTTTGGTAGACGTATTTGCTGGTTAAAGTTTATAATAACAATATGAAAAAGTTTTTTATAATATTTAGCATTATAATTGCCACAATTGTCTTTTTTGTAATTATCCAAAGTAAACTCTTTAATAAAAATACAGAGACAAGTGATTTAATCTCGGATATTAAGCAGCAGCAAGAATCAAACTCCGATTTACAAAAGAAAAATATATATAAAAGTGAAGAAAGTATTTGTTCTCGACTTTCATCCAAATATGATTTTTCCAGTTGTGTGATTCCTGGAGGTTTACCAAGTGGTATAGAAGCAAATTGTCTTGAAGATGATCGGGACTTATCCGAGAGTCGCAATGTTGAAGGTGTATTTAGGAAAATATATACGGATTCCTATATAAGCTTTAAGGATGGCCAAGCTTGCGAATGCGCAGGTTCAGGCGGAAAGAGAAAGGGTGCTTTGACTGAAGGTAAGATTAGCTGGACAGAAGTACAATCAAATTTTTCTATACCATATAGCTCAAGTTCAGAAATTATTAATTTATGGATTAATAAAACATGGCAAGCTTATTTACTTGTTGATATTGGCAAAAATCAATGTCCTTCAGAAGTTCAACTTGTACCGACTACTGAAATGAGTCATGAAGATATTTGTTCGTGTGCCTCTTTTACAAAAATGTAGATCAATCTTACTAGCTACTAATGAGTTAGATAAGCTTCACCTATACATTGTCACAATACAAAAATGAGTATGAACGAAATGATGAGTTTGTGGGTTTGGTAGAGAAGTGGAGTAACAAGGAATAGTTATCATGTCGGAGAAATTTGATAAGGAAAATTTTGTAAGTCGTGAAAAAGATTTTTTAATCGATAGGGAATCTGGTTATTTTTCAGCATTGGAATTTTCTCGAAATCCAGTTAATTATTTAGAGGCATATCGAGACGAACTAATAAAAGATGGTTTTGCGTCAGAAGATCGCTGTCAGCAGACGACAGCAATGATTTGTGAGCTTGAAGACATTATTTCTAATGAAGATATTGCTGTAAAGGATGAACGGGTCCGTCAAATGATAAATGCGGAATACAATTCAGAGTCTTGGATAAGAATCACCTTTGGCTTACTTAAAGCTGCTGGCTATTCAAAGGAGGAAGCATTGGCTTGGGTAATTTTGGATGACGATAGATATACCCCTGAAGATTTACTTAAGGAGCGAACACAACGTTACTTTATTCAACAGGTATATGATAATACATAGCATATATGCTATAGTATAGAATATGGCAAAACGAATTCACTTCATTGGGATTGGTGGTATCGGCATGAGTGCCTTGGCGCGGTTTTGGCATCATGAAGGAGCGGTGGTGACGGGGAGTGATCGTGAGCGGTCTCTTATTACTGAAGGGCTAGAGGAGCTTGGTATAGTCATAGACTACGAGCAAAAAGGTTCTATCATATATGATAGTAAGAAAACGGACGGGTCAGAGATAGAAAGTAAGGTGTCTGACCCATCACTGACCCCTTTATTAAGTGACCAAGTTAGTGTAGAAAAAATTAGTACGATATATCGTACTAATTCTCGGAATGTCACTCCGATAGATATGGTGGTGTATACCGAGGCGATGCCACACGATCATCCTGAGATGGTGGCTGCGCGAGCCTTGGGTGTACCGATGATGAATTATTTTGGTGCACTTGGAGCGGTAGCCAACGAATATTATTTGATAGCGGTGGCGGGGAGTCATGGCAAGACGACCACCACGGCGATGATTACTGATGTGCTAGAAGAAGCGGGACTAGATCCGACATCTATCATTGGTTCTTTGCGAAGCAAAACGAAGAGCAATTTCCGTGCTGGTAAAAGTAAATATGCAGTAGTGGAAGCATGTGAATACAAGCGGGATTTTTTGCATCTAAAGCCCGATATCTTGGTGATCACCAATATCGAGTGGGAACATGTCGACTGCTACAAAGACCTTGTCGATGTACAAAGTGCCTTTCGAGCTTTGGCGGAGGTCGTGCCAGAAGATGGAGCGATTGTTACCAATACGACTGATGCCAATATCGCGCCAGTCGTAGCTGGCTTGAAGACTAATATTATTGATTATCGACCGGCGATAAATCTGCAGCTGACATTGCGCCAACCCGGACTTCATACGCGTATGAATGCGGCGGCGGCGACGAAGGTCGGAGAATTTTTTGGTATAGAAAAAGATAAAATAAATTCGGCTTTAGAAAATTTTGCGGGCACATGGCGCCGTTTTGAATACAAAGGCCCAGCCCTAATTCAGGGTCGGGCAAGTGGGGTGCCAGTCTACGATGATTATGGCCATCATCCGACCGAACTACGGGCGACTTTTCTCGGTGTACGGGAGCTTTATCCTGATAGAAAATTGAAGGTGGTATTTCAGTCCCATACTTACACTCGCACCCATGAATTATTTAATGATTTTGTAGATGTGTTGACGACAGCAGGTGAAGTGTATCTATTGCCTATCTACGCCGCGCGCGAAGAAAATGTCTCTGGAGTAACTAGTGAAAAATTGGCAGAGGCCATAAAAGAGAAAGGGGTAGTGGCTAGAGTATTTGCAACAGCGGCTCTTTGTGCTGAGGCGGTACGGACTTCACTTAAAGAGGAAGAGGAAGAAGAAGTGATCTTGGTAATTGGTGCGGGGTCAGTGACAGAAGTGGCTACCCTTTTGACAAAATAGGTATTTTGTAGTTAAATTATAAACAGAAACCTATACTATGGGTATAGGTATGAAAAGAGGAGATGGAAAGTGGTGGCGAAAAAGCGGGTACTTGTCGTTTTGGCGAACGATGCCAAAAAGGATCATTTCCGGCATCGCTATACTGATATTGGTCCGAACGCTAAAGTGCGGCATGACTTCGCGCTGGAGTGGCGACAGGAGAAGTTGCCGACGGCGCCGGTGTTGTGGTCCTTTGGTGCTGGTACGGACTTGGGCTGGCATGGTGGTCCGACTTTGGCCAGCTTGTCCGAGAGCTATGTCCGGTTGAAGCTGCCGGACGCGCAAGTCTTGGTCAACAGGAAAGACCACAACTCCTACGGCACGCTTGAGGAGATGAAGTGGGTGGTCGATCGGCAGTATTATCCACACGAAGTGCGCTTCGTCTTTTTCGCACCGGCGTGGCACCTCAGGCGAGCCAAGCTCATCTGGCTGCTTTTCTTCCAGAAAGAGTGGGGAAGCGCTGACTTTGTCCCGACACCAGACGAGGCCGAGTTCAAACTGGGTCACGAGGTCAAGGCGTGGTCTCGTATCGTCTTGGTCAAAGGCGGTCTCATCAAGGGACGTGACGAGACGCCGTACCCTGCTTTGAAAGTGGTTGGGCACAGCGAGTGTTGATGGTCTCAGGCGGGCGCTGTCGCGCCCGCCCCCAAAGAGAAGATTATTTCGGCTCGAGCTTACGCTCGGCCTTTTCTTTTTAAAAAGAAATTGCCCCAGCTATTGCTGAGGCAAAGGTCGGCGGAATCAGGGTTATTCGTCTCGCGCTGCGAAGATTATGCGAGCCGACAGCTCGTCATAGATTCTCTTGAATGTCTGCCGTAGTGATCTCCAGCTCTCTGGCTGGTATTGGCCACTTTTCATCAGACCGCGAATTGACGATTTGGTTTGGAGCCGAACACTCCTTCCGAAATTAGCACGTGCAGTACTCCTCCGCTCTTCAAGCAGAGCTCGACTTGCATAACTGGGCATTACTTAACTCCCGTACTGTTCCTAGTTTAGTATATACCGAGGTTAAGTATGTGTTACTTGATTTTCTTTAAAGATGTAGTATTGTTTTTTAATGAAAAAACTCGGTACGCTTTATATTGTCGCTACTCCCATTGGAAACATGGAGGATATTACTTTGCGAGCGTTACGTATCTTTAAAGGGGTCGATTATATCTTGTGTGAAGACACGAGAACCACTGGCAATCTCCTAAAACATCACAATGTCAAAGCCAAGTTAAAGCGTTACGACGCACACGCTAGTGTGGAGACACACAGGACAATCATTGAAGATTTGTTGGCTGGACAGTCTGTGGCTTTGGTGTCGGACGCGGGGACTCCGGGGATATCTGATCCCGGCGTCGTCTTAGTGCGGGAAGCGAGAGTCGCTGGTGTCCGTATCGATGCTATTCCCGGCCCTTCGTCTATCACGGCCGCGATGTCTATTGCCGGTATCAATGGCAACCAATTTAGCTTCCTTGGTTTTGTACCGAGCAAAAAAGGCCGCGAAACTTTTTTTGCCGATTTGGAATTATATGATCATCCGCTTGTCTTTCTTGAAGCTACTCATCGTATAGTCAAGACTCTTGAAAGCTTGGTAAAGTCTTATCCCGACGCCACTATTTATCTCGGTCGGGAATTAACCAAGCTCCATGAAGAGATGCTCGTTGGTACTCCTGCGGAAATACTACACACCCTGACCACCAACTCCGTCAAACAAAAAGGCGAATTTGTCATTATTATGACTTTGTAAGGGGTGGTTTTTGCACAGTTTTGCCACTGGCCAGTTGTGCGGTATACTGCATGCCATGACTAAAGGTACTGCTGTCTTTCTGCTTGGGTTACTTATCTTGATTGTGCCGTCGTTAGGAATTCCGTCTTCTTGGAAACAAATTATTTTTATTGCTATTGGTGTATTGTTGGTGGCGATGGGTTATGCGCTGCGTCGCGCGCAATATCTGCGTACACTAAATTATGAAGAAGGTGTACGCACCAGCGAGACCTTTGTGGAGACAACTCAGAATTTGTTTGAAGGAAAAGGTTAAACTATAGATATGCTCAAAATATACGGAGCAGTAGCTTTTGTTCTCGCTCTCTTGGCGGCGGTACTTTTGTTTGGTCCAAAAGCTGCCTCGGTCTCGTATACCAGTGGGGAGGTGATAGAGGCAACTGATGAAGTGGCAGCTGTGCGCAAGGCGGAAGAAAAGCTTCCTCCACCGATTGATACTCGCGAAGTAGTGAAGCATGTGCCACAACCAGAAGCGGTCAAAGCTATCTATATGACTTCGTGTGTGGCTGGTACGCCTAATTTTCGCGAAGACCTGATTGCTCTTATTAAACGTACCGAGATCAATAGTGTAGTGATTGATATCAAAGACTATTCTGGCACCATTTCTTTCTCGCCAGAGAATCCCGATTGGCAGCCAGCGTGGCAAAATGCCCGTTGTGGAGCCCGTGATATGAAAGAGTTGGTAGCGAGGCTGCATGCTGACGGTGTTTATGTCATTGGTCGGATCACTGTCTTTCAAGACCCTTTTCATGCGGAGCGTTTCCCGCATTTAGCTGTAAAGCGTAGTGACGGCAATACTGTTTGGCACGACGGCAAAGGTTTGGCCTTTATTGATGTGGCAGCACGGGAGTATTGGGATCATATTGTTGATTTGTCTGTCGATTCATACAATATCGGTTTTGATGAACTCAATTTCGACTACGTGCGTTATCCGAGTGATGGCAATATGCGTGATATTGCTTTTACTCATTCGGCGGTGAGTGATTGGCCAAATGATAAGCAAGCCAATCTTGAAGCTTTCTTTAAATATTTAAATGAGAAGCTTGATGATCCAACTTTGTTTGCAAGCAAGAAGCACGATAATACCGGCCGAGCGACAAGTACGCCGTATACCTCAGCCGACTTATTTGGTATGACTACTACCAATTACGATGATTTATCTATCGGACAGATCCAAGAACGAGCCGCTCCGTATTTTGATGCGATTGCGCCGATGGTTTACCCTTCGCATTATCCAAATAATTACCTAGACTTAGGCAACCCCAACAACTATCCATACAAAGTGGTTTATCACGCGATGAATACGGGAGCAAAACGCATGATGGCGAGTACTACGCCGGTGGCTGGATTTTTGCATACTAGACTGGGGACCAGTACACCAGCTATTTACAGCAAGCCTGCCTATCCGGCTACTCGCTTGCGGACTTGGATACAAGATTTTGACTACGGTGGAGACTATGATGCAGCTGATGTGAGAGCGCAGATACAAGCGAGTTATGATGCTGGGGTAACGAGTTGGATGATTTGGGCGCCTAGCAATCGTTACACAGAAGCTGCGCTGTTGGCTGAATAATCAACGACGTGTATAAACAGCGCTTATTTAGCTAAAATTGCGCTATTATATGGGTATGTCTACTAAAGAGCCGCCAGCTCGCAATTTTTACGCGATTTCATTTACCGATGACGAACCAAAAGAGGTGGCAGGCAAACTCATTCCGCCGACTCGCTCACCGTTTACACCCAAGGTGCTGGCTTTACCGTCTCGTCCCAAAAGATTAGCGCTACCCAGTCGTCAATTAGTCGCTTTGCTTTTGATCGCTCTTATCCTCACGGCTTCACTTGGTTCGACTTGGTATATTCGTTCGATTGCTGAAGGACAGGTCGCAGCTGCGGCCGCAGCAGATGGCAAGGCACCGGTAGTAATGATCGAACACCCTTATACCAAAGAAATCACTCCACTCAATTATGGAGTACAAGTAGCAATGTCTGAGCCAAACTTCTTTGACACTGCGCGTGATGCTTTTATTGAGACCAGCCAGACTTTTATCGAAGCAGATTTGGCTGCTATGGAGCTGCGCTATTTTGAGCAGGGTGTGCTGGTTTATTCTTTCCCGATTTTATCAAAAGGGGAAGCCGGTACCTTCTGGGAGACGCCAGCTGGTCTTTATGAAGTTAAGCTAAAAAAAGAAAAACATTTCTCTACTTTAGGACAGGCCTACTTGCCGTGGAGTCTATCTTTCCAAGGTAATTTCTACATTCACGGCGAGCCGTATTATGAAAATGGTTCTGATACTGGTGAGCGGTTTGCAGGTGGAGTGATGCTCTCGACTAAAGATGCTGAGGCTTTGTATGAAAGAGTAGCGGCCGGCACTCCGATACTAGTCTACGAGCGGCCTACTGAAGCGGATGATTTTCTTTACGAACCAAAAATTCCTGAATTGGCCACCCCACACTATTTGATAGCCGATGTAAAAAGCAATACGGTCTTAGCCAGTAGTGATCTTGATGCGGCTGTGCCGATTGCTTCTCTTACTAAGCTTATGACAGCAGTGGTCGCTACCGAATACATAAACATGGATAGGCGAGTAGCGATTACGCAACCGACTTTTGTGCAATCACTTATTCCGCGACTCGGTGAACGAAGTTCGGTGTCTATGTATTCGCTCTTAGAATTACTCTTGCTTGAATCTTCTAATGAAGCGGCGGATGTGATAGCGGACGAAGTCGGCAGGGCGCAGTTTGTAGCTTATATGAACGAGCGAGCGGAGAGTCTTGGAATGTCCAATACTACCTTCGTTGACCCGTCTGGCTTAAGTGCTGAAAACACTTCAAGTGTTGGTGACTTACTTCGTCTTATTCAATATATTTACAATCAAAAACATTTCATTATTGATATTAGTGCTGGTAAAAAGTTGCCCGATATTTACACCACGGGCGAGTTTAGCGGCTTAGCCAATTTTAACGATGTCAAAGGTCTCGATAATTTCCTTGGCGGCAAAATAGGCGAGACTACCGCTGCCAAGCAGACGTCGGTCACTCTTCATACTATCGAGGTGAAGGGTGCAACACGAGTGGTGGCTATCATTATTCTGGGCTCTGAAAATCGCACCTCCGATGTGACAGCTTTGATGCAGTATGCGACAGAACGTTTTGGTTCGTAGATAAAAGTTAAGTATCGTGGAAAGATTACCGTCATTTTCTTTGAATAAGGGTGAGAAGTTTTATACATTTCACGAATATAAAACTGATCCTAAAACAGTACGACATTTAATTGATACTGCACCAGAGTCGGTAATCTCTGATGAGAAGTTTCAGCGTAGGGTTATTGATACAGTGTTTTTTTGTATCGATAGTGGTCAAGTTGATGTGAGTGACTTGATATCAATAATTGGGGGCCTGTCTGCGCGAGGAGTAACCGAGGCAGATATATCTCTTAAAATTAGAGAAAAGGTACTAGAGTACCTTCGTTATGTGGGTGATATAGAAAAATTTGAAAAAGCAAAAAACACTTTTCGTCTTATCCTAGAAGACGCTATTACGAACGAAAGTGACGCATTTGGTGAAAAACTATTAGAACGAATTTTTTATAAAGATGAAAGCGATGATCTTGATATAAAAGCGTACCTTTCTACCCTGCGACGTATTCTACCAATGGCATTTAATGAAGAACATGTCTCTCGCTTTTTTGAGAAACACATTCAACGCCGGCTGGATTACTATTGTAGTGGCGTTGAGGATGAAGTCAAAAATGTCAAGAAGTGGTGGGGTTATTTGGTGCACATACCAGAGATTCATACATTCCTCCCTCAGGGTGAAAGTGAAATCATTGCCGCAATAAAAAAACGTTGTATATACGTAGCACTAAATTCTGACAAAACATGGAGGGAGATATCGGGAGTATCAATTGAAGAAATTGGTCTTGGAGAAGAGGTAACGAGCGCAATTCTTGAGTATATTGAGGCAGATACTCCTTTGGTAGATCATTCTAAATTACAAAAATTATTAGCCTTTTTTGATTTACCGTACCTCACACTTCGTACCAAAAAACAGCGAGAAGATGCGTGTCGTATCTTGTCACAGATAGATTTGCTTTCTGATATTGGTCCGCGAGTAGAACTTTTAACCTACATGCACCTGTATGGGGTTGATGGTTCCATGATGGTCACTTCTGATTTGTTGCGTGAACGATTCGTAAAAATTATTGTCGCCAATGATCTGTCTGGTTCAGAACAGGTGGTTGCAGACTATGACAGGATAGTTGATGAACTACAACTTGGAGAATCTGAGCAGCAACTGCTCGGATGTGATGTTGGATTTCAACTTCTAAAGAGAGGTGAGTATGGCTCGGCAATTACGTTACATCGATCACTCGGATTGTCATATCTGCCAGATCAAAGAGGTGTCGAACGGAATGATGACATGCAGTATCGTGTTCGTAAATTTATTGATAATGAATTTCGTTCTGATAATTCATTTTCAACAAATTTGTCAAATCTCGAACTCTTTAGGTCGCTGGCTCTGATCCCCAAAGATGTCTTTCTCTCGGAGATGGTTATTCCAAGTATTGTTGATTTCCAGTCAAGTGCAGGAAATATCAGTACCCTTTATGACAATATAAAAATATATCGTGGCACAGATCCAGTGACTGATTCCCATATAAGCAATTTGGTTCAAGCGATGTCACGTAGTGATGAGGTTCGCAATCTCATGGCACGAGCGACTATTCATCGACTTAGTGAAGATACTGCTGATTATGTCTTTAAAGATATAGCAAAGATGGCAGAAATGAGGCTTTTGCCGGAATCGTATATATACTCAGACGCTCGTGAGATTGCGCTTCAGACATTTCTCAATAGTCTTACTGAGGGAAGATATCGTGATATCATAGCTGATCTGTTTAAAATTGGTGAGGCCGATATATCGCTGGAGCAATTTCAAGAAAAGGTAAAATTTGGTATTGCCAGGAGACTTAACATTACCTATGCGGAAATTGACTATTCTGGAGTCAGTTTTGCTCCTCATGACCGTGTATCTAACGCAAATCGTTTTGCCGAGCGCTGTGGCCTTGGGGGCGAGAATTTACGAGAAGCGATTAAAATGGGTCTCTTGCGGAGTGTAAGACATGATGAATTTGATACCTTCTTGGCACTCGTTGCTGAGTCAAATATACCGCTTGCAGAGATTGTACATGACGAAAAATTCATTACTGCTATCGACAAGGCCTTGATTCATCAGTTAGAACATAATCCTGTCTCAGCACTGCAGTATGTCAAAGTGTTTCAGCTTGAAAACAATCTCGCTTCGGTGCACTCGAGCTTGCTGCACGCATTTTACAAAAACCCTAGTAGCATTGATAAAATTATTGAAATATTTCCATCGAAAATCATCAGCCGATCGTTTGGTGAGATGGCCATATCAGGTATAACAGATGGGAAAATAATACCAATAGAATACGCTTTGTTGATAAATAATCATTTTGCTCCACCGGTTGATGCAATGCTCTATCGGTCGGAGAAAATATTTGGATCATTTGTTGATTGGAAGTCGTATGACTATTTGCAGCAGCTTCTTATAGATAAAATATTACCAGATGAGTTGCGAGAAATGGGAGTTACTCGTGTTGGTGAGGCTGGTGTAGAACAATTAAATAATCTATTACACGATTTCTCACGTCGTATTACTCGTGATGAGGTGACAAGTGAAGAGTTGGGGAATAGTACGCTGCTCCTGTCTTACTATATGGATAAAACTAGAGTTAAAGTGACGCAGTGGGGGAGAATTGATCCAGGTACTGTGGTTGAAAGGATGAGGTGGTCAGAGGTGTATCATCGAGAACATCCTGATTCGTCATTTGCTGATCGGTATACAAAGAGTGAGGTGTTTAAAATTGGTACTACAAAAGAATTAAAGGAGTTTGCATTTGATGAAGACTTTCTCAACCGCTATCGATCGTTGACGAAAACAATTCTGAAAGCAGCGAACGATTGCAACCCCCTTTCTATGCCTTTGTCTAAGCGAATAGAAGACTTGTCCTCGGAAAAAGATTCTCTTGTAGGGTTTCTCATAGCAAAGCTAGACGAAGAACCATCAGAAGGGCTTCTAGAAAAGGCGCAAAAGGTAGCCAAGAGACAAGGCGTCGAAGAGTCAGTTGCACTCGCGAATATGATAGAGATTCGCAACACTCAATTACGAGAGTCAATCGAGGTGCTCAAACATATGTCATTACGAAGCCTTGCTGATGTTCAGGGTAATTTTGTGACCCTCGCAAAATATAAAGAATTACACCCACTCCTACTTGAAACTATTTTTACTTTTGCATTAATGCAGCGCGAGCACCGTGGTGAGGTTGGTAATCCAGATGATAATGGACTTAGTACTGATGCGATGAGACTATTAGGTGGTCATACACCGACGCTTGATTCGGTTACCTGGACACTTAATTTTATAGATCATATTGTTAATAAAGAGATAATGGCAAAGTACTTTACCGATAAACGTGCCGCGGATGCCCTTCGTCGTATTGCATCAACAGTTGTTCTTGAGAAACAGTTACCAAAAATGATAGAAACTAACAATGTTGCAAAAATAATAGAGGCTAACAATGTTGCAAAAATAAGTATGCAATTTTTGCCAACAAGGGGAGCTCTGCTCGAGTTTTCTGGTCAAATCGGCGATGCTTGTTGGGCGAATAAATATCGTTGTATCGCAGAACAATTTCCAAATATCACCGCAGTCGTGATGATAGAAAAACCAGATTCGATGTATGAAAAATTAGCTGGCAGCACAATGTTGATTGAAACTATTGCGGCAGATGGTGAGCCTCTCCTTGTTATACGTGGGTTAAATCCGATTGAGAATGTAATCAATAAGCTTCAAGTCGAAGACTTTTATAATACTTTTACTACGTGGGCGAATGAACAGGCAGTAAAGATGGGTCGTAAACTTGCTGTTGTGATCGATGGACATTCAGGAGGTAGTGCGACCAATCGACCAGTACTATTCCAGTATTTAAGTAGTAAAAGACAAGATCTGAAAAAGGTCTCGCTGGCATCAAGAAATGACACGACGTTTAATGCGTATGATATCACTGATAAGGTATATCTTGTATACAGTACATAGATGTTCTGTCACACTTTGGCGTCTTCTTTTGTTATACTAGCACTATGAGCTTTGACCCTGAGAAAATTACTTTTTTTGCCAAGACTGACGCTCGCGGTAAAGATATCCCGTTTGGTATAAAGGCGAAAGATCGCCAGCGCCATATGTATGTGGTGGGAAAGACTGGTATGGGTAAGTCGACCTTACTCGAAAATATGGCGGTCCAAGATATCCAAAATGGTGAGGGTATGGCCTTTATCGACCCGCACGGTTCGGCGGCGGAGACGCTTTTGTCTTATGTACCCGAACACCGCGTGAATGATGTGGTGTATTTTGCACCTTTTGATCTAGACAACCCTGTCTCTTTTAATGTGATGGAAGACGTGGGCCCAGATAAGCGACACTTGGTGGTCTCGGGGCTTATGTCTACCTTCAAGAAAATTTGGGTCGATGCTTGGAGTGCACGTATGGAGTATATTTTGACCAACGCTCTCTTGGCTCTGATCGAATATCCTGATACCACACTCTTGTCTGTGAATCGTCTATTTTCTGATAAACACTACCGAGCGCGAGTGGTTGATTATGTAAAGGACCCTGCTGTCAAAGCTTTTTGGACGGAAGAATTTGCTAGTTACACCGATCGCTTTGCGGCAGAAGCTTTGCCAGCGATTCAAAACAAAATCGGACAGTTTACCGGTAATCCCTTGATTCGCAATATCATTGGCCAACCGCATTCGAGTTTTGATATTCGAAAAATCATGGATGAGAAAAAAATTCTCATCATGAATTTGTCTAAAGGTTTGGTGGGGGAGACCAACGCCAATTTGCTTGGTTCGATGTTGACCACTCGCATCTACTTGGCTGCCATGAGCCGCGCTGATCTGCCGGTAGCACAAATGAAGACGATGCCAAACTTCTACTTCTACGTGGATGAGTTTCAGAGCTTTGCCAATTCTACTTTTGCTAATATTTTGTCTGAAGCTCGTAAGTATCACCTCAATTTGATTATTGCGCACCAGTATATCGAGCAGATGGAGGAGGATGTGCGCAATGCGGTATTTGGTAACGTTGGTACCACTATCGCTTTCCGTGTTGGTCCGTTTGATGCGGAGGTATTAGAGACGGTATTTACACCACGCTTTTTGGCAGCGGATTTGGTGAACTTAGGTTTTGCCCAGATTTATCTCACACTCATGATTGATGGTATCGGCAGTCAGCCGTTTTCAGCGGTGACTCTGCCGCCGATTCCACCACCACGGATTTCTTGTCGCGATATGGTGATTGCTTCGAGCCGCCGCAATTTTGCTAAGCCACGCAATGAAGTAGAAAAGATAATCGCCGATTTGCACACACCGATTGTGCCCGAAAAGGTTGAATCAAAGAAAAGTGATAAGACAAGTGAGACTAATGGTGCACCAAAAAAGACTACGACCGAGACCACCCCAACTTCTTTTGCCAATAGAGCTAACGGTAGTAGTAATGGAAATGGTAATAGCAATGGCTTAAAAAGCAGTAACGGCGCGCACAAAGGAGATGCCAACAAAAGTAAGCCAAGTGTTGGTAATGGCGAGAAGCGTCCTGTACCTGCCGCCAATGAAAAACTGTCTAGACCAAAAGAGACCACCTCTAGCCCAAGAAGTAATGAGGTCACAGCTAGTAGTCTGCGAGCAGTTTTAGCCAAGATTGCTGCCGCTGATGCGGACACTAAGACCAAAGAAGATATACCAAAAACAGACAAGCCAAAAACTCTGGAAGATAAAGTAGTACCGGCAACTCCAGATCATAAAGCCGCTTTGCGTTCGGTATTATCTAGTGTGTTAACGACCGAGTCTGCCAACGCAGACAAAAGTGTGGCGGCACCTACTGCTCTGCCACAAGAGCCGGCAGCAGCTACAGTGCCAGCAGAGACAACTCTAGCTCCTGTTACAAGTCCAAGTGAAGATGTATTTTCACCTGATATAAAAGAAATCAAAAAATTGCTCAAAGACACTGGCCCAAATCGTTCACCTTTTGTTTAAAGAAATGTATGCGTTATTTTGCGCTTTGTTTATTCTTACTTTTACCTCATATTTCGCAAGCGGCTATTATATTTTCGGAAATTGCTTGGATGGGTGATAGCGAGTCGGCTAATTATGAATGGATAGAGCTGCAAAATACGGGAGATACTGCTGTCGATGTGGAGGGGTGGACTATTGTCGATACGGGCACGCTAAACATCAGCCTTACCGGCACCATTGAACCTTCTGCCTTTGTTGTCTTAGAAAGAAATCGAACTAGCGGCGTTTACCTCACGGGTACGCCGTTTCTTGTTTATACGGGAGCGTTGGTCAATACTGGCACTACTCTTACACTGAAGCGTAGCGATGGTTCGATCGAAGATCAGGTGGCAGGTGGCGAAAATTGGGAAGCTCTTGGTGGCGATAACACCACTAAAGATACGGCTCAGTACACTAGTAGTCTTGGTTGGATTACTGCCCCGCGTACGCCGAAGGCTGTGAATGCCACTACTCCTTCACCAACTGATGATGGAGATGATGAAGAAGAGGAATATGATGACGAATCGACTTCTACTCCCAAGACTACTAGTAGCGGCAGTACCAAGTCTAGCAAGGCTACGGAAACAGTGCGACTTGGCAGTATTAAAACCATTCTAAAACTCACACCAGATATTCAGAGCACGGCTTATGTTAATCAGCCAATAAAGATGAACATTGTGACCAGTGGAGTGGGGGACACGGTTATTAATTCTTTGAAGTACGAATGGAATTTTGGTGATATGGCGACTGGCACCGGCAAGACCCCGACCCATGTCTACGCTTACCCGGGGACATATGTCATTACCGTCAGAGCCTCTTTTGCCGAGAAGGTCGAAACGGTGCGTCACTCGATTACTATTCTTCCAGTCACAATTTCTTTGCAGAGACTGCCCGATGGTGCTTTGCAAATCTTAAATAACGCACCGTATGATGTGGATATTTCCAATTATCAATTGGGCGAAGGGGAGGGGGCACTTAAGGCCCCGCCGCGGACTATTATTGCTGCGCGGGGGTCTATCACCGTACCGTCGACCAAGGTGCCAAAAACTACCCAGTTGCGCCTGTATGACGCTAAAGCAGTGGTGGTAGCCGTTTGGCCAGCTTTAAAAGTCGAAGAGGCGGCCGAAAACATGCCGCTGGCTAGCTTAAGTGACTCAAAACCTACATTAGCCGCTACTTTCGATGTAGTGGATGAAAAAGTGCCTCTAGCAGTGCCCTCAGAGCCGCAAAATGAGCCATTTGAGGCTGTTTCGACCACAAGTAGCTCTTCTATGCCAAATTATGTTTTGGCCGCTCTGGCAGACAATATCAAGGCCAAAAATAACAAAAGCGAGGCTTCGACAGCTGTACCGAATGAGTCGGCTCGTTGGCCTTATTTGGCTCTTGTTGGTTTGATTTTGTTGGTCATTTTTGCTTTGGTTGCCAGCCGGCCGAACTTGGGTTCTAGTGAAGACAAAATCAACGCTTAGGCCAAGCTATGCACAGGTCTCCCTTGGTCGGGGCCGTTTGCCAAAATGAGGCGCGGTAAAATATTGGTATATGAGAAACAGCAATCAAGATCAAACTTTCGACTTCGACTTACCAACTGTAGCTGGTAGTGCTCCAGCTGCACCACGTGTGCATGTGGGTGGTTCTGTCTGCGTATCCTGCGAAGGCTAATTGTTTTTATTTATCAAATATTAGTTGTCCAAACAAAAAATCACCACATGAAGTGGTGATTTTTTGTTTTATTTTGACTTTTATTTTTAAATTAGTATTGATATAAAATAAGTAACTATTTCCTAATAATTCTGGTAATATAACCATGAATGTCTGAACTCGTTTTAGTGACAGGCGGTGCTGGTTTTATTGGCTCACACTTATGTGAGCGTCTTGTGCGTGAAGGTTATCAGGTGATTTCGCTCGATAATTATTGGGCTGGTTCTACAGACAATCATATTGAAGGGGTAGAATACCGTACTGGCCATACCAAGCAAATATCGGAGATCATTCCCGAATCTCCAGATTTGGTTTATCACTTGGGTGAATATTCTAGAGTAGAGCAAAGTTTTTTTGATGTACCACATGTTTTGGATTTTAATTTGGTAGGTACGGCGGCTGTTTTAGAATTTTGCCGTGAGAAGAAGCCGAAGTTAGTTTATGCCGGATCATCTACTAAGTATGCTCACGATGGGGATGGGCGACACCAAAGTCCTTATGCATGGACTAAAGCAAGTAATACGGAATTGGTAAAACGTTATGGTGAGTGGTTTGATATACCTTACGCTATTACTTATTTTTATAATGTTTACGGTCCAAGAGAGAGGTCTCATGAAAATACTGGTACACTTATCGCAATTTTTGCTGACAAACACAAAAAGGGAGAACCATTGACTGTGCGCTTACCAGGGACACAGAAAAGAAATTTCACGCACATAGATGACATAGTTGATGGTTTGATTTTGGTAGGTGAAAATGGGTTGGGTGATGAGTTTGGTCTCGGGCACCACGACGCTTATTCTGTCCTTGAAGTAGCTGAGATGTTTGGTGGAGAAATTATCCACCTAGAGGGTCGTCCCGGCAATCGCTTAACTTCTGGAATTAATATAGAAAGAGCCTATCAAGAATTGGGCTGGAAACCAAAAAGGACTTTGCCTGAGTATATTGATTTTCTAAAGCAAAATTATCGGGTTGACTAAGCTTTTTTAGTGTGATATTATTGTCATCGGATAATGATGTCCAGATTAAAGAAGGGGGAAGTTATGCCGGCAACGGTATCTATCGCCAAAGCGAAGGAACAAAATCCGAACTGGCAACCGGGCTGGACTGTCACTGTGGAAGGGGCAGATGTTTCCATATCGTCTCGCTACGGTGCGGTGACAACAGCGGTGGTCGTCGATGAGACCGGTCAGCCGCAGTTTGATCGTCCGGAGTACCGGCAAGCCCGCTATGGGCAGACGCCGGTCTGGGGCAGGGGTGCTGATGGTAAGGTACGTCTCGCGCTCATTGCTCAAGCGCGGCCGCACTCCGATGCCCCTGGGGCGGAGAACTTCGGGCAGCCGAATGCGCCTGTCATCTTCCTGACCTGCCCGATGGGCTTCACCGAGCAGGTGAAGGGGAAGGTCGAAGCGGCGGTCAAAGCGGCGCAGCGGGAGATGGAAGAGGAGGTCGGCGAGGCCGAGGTCTTGTCGGAGTGGCAACACCCGTATGGCCTCAACTGCTCGCCATCTTTCGAGACGACGTGGGGCGATATCTGCGCATTGCAGGTCGACATCGCTTCGCTCGTTCCGGCCAGCTACGACCCGCACGAGCCCATCGCTGGCCATTTCTGGCTGACGGTGAAAGAACTTCTGGCAGTCGTGGCGGCAGGCACTTTCACGCTCCCGAATGGAGAAGTGGCCTACGCCGCCTTTGGTGGCGCCAATGCGGCCATCTTCGCCTTCTTGGCGGCACATCCGGAGATCTTGGCCGAAGGTCTTTCGTGACACATGAGGAGGGGCGGACATCTATGTCCGCCCTTTAACTTTTTATCAGTAGATTTACTTTGTATCTAAGCCAGCTTACTAATAGACCTACAATTTTGTGAGGGTAGCTATCCTTATGCTTAATGACGATTTCATAAACAGCTTTGGACATCTTGGGACCATGGTCGTTCATACTGTTGCCATGGACACGATGGGCGGTAGCGATTGATTCGAGATTTTTGAAAGTGCCGAGTTTGCCTAACTGTAAAAATAATTCCAGATCTTCGGCTAGGGTCGGTTGGTAGCCGAGGGTTTTTTTGACAAAGTCAGCACGCATTAATACAGCCGAATGGGTAAATTGATTTCGCAGCAAGATATTTTGGCGGATTTTTTGATCTCTAGTGTGATAGAAATAATCTCTGAGAGTTTGCCCCTTTTCATCAATCAGGCGTACTTGGGTGCCGACCACTGCTAGTGTCGGTTCGTCTACCATCGCCTCGACTTGTTTGGTTAATTTGTCTGTATCAATCCATAGATCGTCGCTATCAAGTACGGCAATATATTCACCTTGGGCATAGGAGAGCGACTCTTTACGTCTCGCAAATAGTCCGGCATTATTTTCATGTTTGATATAACGAATGCGACTATCTTGGTAACTGTCGACTACTTCTGCTGTATTATCGGTCGAGCCATCATCAATAATAATTAGTTCAAAATTTTGATAAGTCTGCGCCAAGACCGAAGCAATGGCTTCTTTAAGATACAGTGCACGATTGTAGGTGAGCATGAGTACGCTCACGAGAGGAGTTTCTTTAGTCATGGGTAATCAAAAATTTTACCAACTCGACTTTTTCTTCAGGGACAAATAACAGATTGTCGTAGGTGTAATCATCCTTAAATTCATGAGGACTAACTAAACCACTTTCTTTGATGGTATAGGGTAGATAGCGGGCTTCAGACAAAATAGCAAAAGTCCTTTGACGGTGTTCAGCCCATTCAGTGCCACCGGCTACTTCGATAGTAAACAATGGTCTAGGGGTAGCTTGGAGTAGGGTGGTAGCGCCTTCTAGAATTTTCCATTCATGACCCTCAGCGTCAAGTTTGATCAAGTCCGGTTCAAGACTTTTTTCTTGGCATATTTTACTTAAACTAGTGGCAGCTACTTGGTATTCGCTCGGAGCATGATGTAGAGCAGGGGCTCCTTCTTGGCTCGCGGTATTATAGGCGCCATATCCAGCTCCGTAGTCTTGAAAAGTAAGAGTTTCGTCTTGGCTAGATAAGGCTTTGTTGTACAGAGTGATATTTTTTAGATGTTTAGTATTTTTTTCTAACAAAGCAAAAGTGCGTGGAGTGGGTTCAAAACTATGAATCTGCCCAGTCTCAATTATCTCGCCCGCCAACATACTGTACATACCGACATGGGCACCGACGTCTATAAAGGTCATGTCGGGAGTGAGAAAGCGCAAAAGAAAATTGGTCAAATTGGCCTCACAATAACCGTAGAAATAAAATGTATTACCCTCGGGCAAATAGCTGGTCATTTTTGTGCCCCATAGAGTGGGGAAGGTTTTTAAAAAAGGCTTTATGTGGCTGGCAGCCGCAAGTATGTAGTAGGGGATGGTACGCAAAGGCGCTTTCAAAAAGCGCTGACGACGGGATAGCGGTCGCAAGGTTTCTTGTTCTAAAATAGTTTTTATTAATTTTTCTTTGCTTTCTTTAGTCATGACTTACAGAGTTTTTGATAGAGCGCTAGGTAGCTTTGGCACATCTTTTTCGTGGTGTAGTCTTGCTTAATTTTAGCAGAAGCAGCAACGCTAAGCGACTGGCGCTCGTCTCTACTAAGTGATAGTGCCCAGTGAATACCATTTTGTAAATCATCCACATCTTTATAATTGGCAATATAACCAGTCTTTTGTTGTTCGACTACTTCTGGTACACCGCCCACTTTAAAGCTTACTACTGGCAGGCCACAGCTTTGCGCTTCAAGAATGACTAAAGGAAAATTATCTGCAATTGAGGTCATCAAAAATAAATCAGCAGCACTGTAGTAGAGTGCTAGTTCCTCCGGATTATTGACATGGGCACGGTATTCGACATTTTGTCTAGTCGAGTTTTCTGGTTGTAGATTGCCAACGTTTAAAAATAATACATCATGATTGTTTTGGAAATTTTCGATTATCTCCTCGACATATTTCCAACCCTTCCAAGTATTGGCTTTGCCGGCAGTCGCTACAAAAAGGATTATCTTTTTGTCTAAAGGCAGATTAAGTTTTTGGCGAGCTTCGCTTTGATCGGTGTTGGTAAATTTGTCGGTATCGATGCCGTTTGGAATATGGAGAAGTGGATGCTGACTTAGGGCAGTTTTCTCAGCTCGTTTTAGCAGCCACATCGAAGGGCAGACAACAGTGAAATTGGTATTACAATAGAGATCGTTTTTGGCAGCTGTGAGTCTTTTGGTGTTATCCCATAGTAGACGAGGTTGCGTAGATAGACTAGGGCAGACAAACAAACCATTTTTCATCTCTTGTCCTTCAAGAGTGTAGGCACAGTGAGGAGTAATAGCCCATTCATCGTGTAGTGTCCAGACAACTGGTTTTTCGGCTGACATTTGGCGCAGGGTCTCAAGATTAAAATAGCGACCATGCAAATTGTGGCAGTGTACAATATCAGCTTCTTTATACTCGGTTGTTTCAAGTAGCCAATCAGTCTTTAAATATTTTTCACTGGCGGTCAGGAGACTGATGATCTTGTCTTGTGGCTGTCGGGGGATAGGGTAAACATCAGTTTCTTTAGAACGTTTATCCGCCACGAACATGTTCACGGTATGTCCGGTCTCTTTTAGATAAGATCGTATTTCCCACGACACTTTTGCCGCTCCGCCCAAAATGTCTGTGGTACCGATAGTGAGAATGTTCATTTCTTTTTAAAGACTCCGACCATGGTATGTCCAGCGACGTCGGTGGTGACTTTTTTGACAATGAATTTGCCCAACAATTCATAGATGAGTTTGTTGGCTACTTTACCTATAAATCCTAGCGGTCGGAGTCTGTCGCCAAATTTTACTTGGTAATAGTAGCGATAGTGATAAGGCTGGACTGTTTCTTTTTCTACTGTCACAAATTCCATCGGGAAAAATTCGCTGAGTGCCTTTAGTGCGTCTGGTGTCCAGACACCCATATGATGTGGAGGAATATTCAAAAAAGCGTATTTGTCATCTTTGATAAATGAAGTGTTGTTCGGTACACCAAAGACAATATAGCCACCAGATTTTACAGAGTTGAGAGCGTGTTCAATAAAAGATTTCACATCGGCTATATGCTCGAGTACTTGAAAGGCGCACACCATATCAGCGTCGTGTACGTCGGCAAAAGACACCCCTTTGGCTTCGGCGTTTTTCTTTGCTTCAGTATTTAGTTCGGTACCATAGGCTTTGATATTTTTGCGCTTTTTGAGTTCTACCAAAAAGTCCCCATTAGCGCAGCCAAGCTCTAATATAGAATCGCCATCTTTGATAAAACGATCGGCAATACTATGTTCCCATTTCCAAGCTTGGTAATACAAAATTTCACCAGACAAGTATTGGTAAAAGGCATCATCGCCAGCGACAAAATAGGGGTAGAAAAATTGATATCCAGTATCCAAACACTCATATTGCTCGATTTCATTTAGCCCTTGAAAGAGCGGAGCAACGTTGTGGTTTTTGTAATATTCTAAAATCGGTAAAACGGGTATCTTTTTGATAAGCCTCGTATTTCCTCCAGTGATTGGACTTTTTATCATAAATATTTGGCCATTATAGCATTTAGTTTTATTTTGATACGTTTGTAAATTGGTACATAAAACATTTCTCGGAAAGTAAAATCATCAGCGTCGACGGAGACTTCTTTTACAGAAGGGTGAACAATTTTTTCTATAGACTGATTAGCGACGAAAGCTTGAGCGGTGACTTCTTTGGTATGTGTGGCGTCGTGGCCAAAACCAATATTAGAAACCAAATTTCTATTTGGCAAAATACACAAACCATTAAAGTACCAAGTAGTGTAAAGCCAACGACTGTCCCAGATGTTGGTATTGCTAAGGACTTTGTGCCAAAAACTTTTGGCTGATTTTGTGAAGGGGAGTTCGTCTAGACGATTGTTGTTGAGATACTCGGGCAAATGGGCATTGGCTTCATGATAAAGTCGCCAAGCGCGGCGCCAAGTAGCCCAACCCCAACTGTGACTGTAGTGAGAAAAGAAATAACTGCCATCCCCATAGGTCTTGCCTTGGTGAAAGTTGTTGCCACTGATGTGCATGATGCTTTTATCGTCTTTGTAATATTCGAGCAATTCCGCACAAAATGAAAAGAAGCTCGGATCTGGAATACAATCGTCTTCGAGAATAATGCCCATTTCGACATTGTCAAAAAACCAATCGATACCGCTGACAATATTCGGAGTTAATCCGACATTGGTTTCTTTAAAATTGGTTTTGATTTCGCAGTCCCAAGGTAGATTGGTACTGATAGCGCGAGCTTCTTCTACCTGCTTAGCTTCCATCTCGTTATTTGGCCGCGGACCGTCGCATAATACGTATACATACTTTGGTTTGACCAAGGCTAGAGCAGCGATCACTTGTTTGATTTTGTCTGGTCGGCGAAAGGGTATGATGAGTACGGGGACGTCTTCTGGCTTCATATGTTTTCTATAACTAGTGTTTTAGGTGGAATGTTACATTATTTAGACTTTTCTGGCACAAAACCAAAACGTGGTTCAGCCAAAGTTCTTTCAGGTATGTCAGCTTTGTTGCTCAAATTACTATAGAGATTAAACCATTCCGCAAAAGTTAGTAATTGGCTATTTGATACAGCTGTATACTTTTTGTCTCCATATTCCAAATATGATTCATATTTGTACCAAAATAAATCCAAAGTTTCTTTGTCGACGATACAAAAATGCTCAGCATAAACTTCCCAAGAATCTTGAAGTGACCATTTCACCGTTCGACCAATTTTCTTCATATACTCAGTCACTAAATAAACCTCAGCAATTTTTGCTTCCATACCTTCTTTTAGTGTGCGCACTACGGGCGCGGCTGTTCTGGTATCAAGTGGGGTGCCCCAAAAATCTAACATGTCATCAATTTGTCCAAATTGCCACATATCGGTTATCAGATACGGCACAAATTTTTGACTTAGAAAGCTTGAGGCGATGATGCGATATTTTTGACTGGAGGTCACTTTGAGAGGGAAAGCCTTAATCAAGTTTATTAAAAATTCATTTATGTTAAGACCATACATACGTTGGTCGGTGCGTGTCTTGTAGACAAATTCTGCCCCGATTTCTTTGGCGGCTTTTATACCAGCTAGAGTTGATACTAGTTGGAGATTGACGTTGCCCAAACCTCTCACGGCCGGTCTGTCTGTCAATACAATTTCGGCACCGGCTTCTTTGAGTGAATTAACCAATTTTGGGTCGGTGTCTGTGTCGGTCGATACGATTATCGCCGTAGTTTTAAAAGTCTTTTTGTACCAACGGACAGTCTCCAAGGTAAAGTTTCGGTCAGTGATGACTCGACCCTGCATGACAATGGCGGTTTTTGGTTCTGTCAGGAGTGGATCAGACCAAAGATTAGAATCAGAAGCCTCGATTGGTCTTGTATGCACAGTCACAAATTTGTGTTTACTTGCATTGACTAGTCGAGATAGTTTGATCAAAAAACCTAAACGATAGCGGTTATAAACCATCCACAATTGAAACCAAAAAGCGGATCGATCATTTTTAAATAGATTGATATAAAATTTAATTTTTCCCATGATTTTTTTGGTTAGTTTCAAAACTGATCATTTTTAAGATGGTGTCAAAAATAGTATCGCTGGCTGCCCAGTTTAGCTTGCTCGCCGTGGCTCTTGGATCGCCAATTATTTGAGCCGGATGAGGTGGAAATTTGGATAAATCACTCACGATATAGTCGCGACTAATACCGATATTATCAACTATAAAATATAAAATATCTTTGATTGATTTAGCCTCTCCTGTTGCGATGATGTAGTCTTCGGGGGTGTCAGCTTGCAGTGACTGCCAAATACCAATTACATATTCTTCGGCTGAACCAAAATCTCTTTTGTTTTCTATATTGCCGACTACGATAGATTCCTCGCTGCCGTCTTTAATAGCCAGAGCTTGTTTGATAGTTTTCTTGATAAATGAACGTTCGTCTCTTAGGGGTGATTCGTGCTGAAAGAGGATGCCATTAACTGCATAGATTTGGCCATGTTGACGATACTGCTTTGTGAGTGCATGAGCAATGGCTTTGCCGGCGCCATAGGGAGTGATAGGGTTTATGGGGTGAGTCGTGGTCAGTCTTTCTAAATCATTTGGTGCAAATATTTCGGCACTTGAGGCATGGAAAAAGCGGCCTTCGGGTATAAAGGCAGCTACGCTATCTAATAAATTTGTGCTGATAAGAGTAGCTTCCGCGATGGTCGAAGTAGGTTTGGTGAAAGTGGCCGCTACCGAGCTGTTGGCGGCTAAATGATAAATTTCGTTTGGTTGAATACTTTTTATCAGTAACGCCACCTCGTCTTTTTGAGTCAGATCAACGACATGAATAGTTACTTGGTCAGAGATACCAAGGGTGTTGTGTCGCCAAAATCTCTGTTCATCAGAGCGTGTAGTGCCATGTACACTATAGCCAAGATTGAGTAGGTGGGCAGCCAGATAACTGCCGTCTTGACCAGATATACCGGTAATTAAAGCGACTTTTTGCATGTTATTCCATATGTTATCATAGTTGAGTTATTTAGTCTGATTTTGGCATTTTCTATGAAAGCGGTAATTTTGGCGGGTGGGGAAGGAACTAGACTATATCCTGTCACAAAAGTAACCAACAAACATCTTTTGCCAATTTACGATCGACCGATTATTCAATATGCGGTCGAAAAGATGATTGGCTATGGCATAAAAGATGTTTTGATAATCACCAATGCGACCTATTTAGCTAATTTTAAAAAGTTGTTTGCGAACGAAACTAGATGCCATGTATCTTTTGTGGTGCAGAAAGAAGCGATTGGAATTGCGCACGGTCTCAAACTGGCCAAAAAATTTGTAGGAGATAGTCCATTTTTGTTTTGGCTTGGCGACGGTATTGTGGAAGATGATATTAAAAAGCATATTGATTCTTTTAAGGAGGGAGCAAAGGTTTTTATTAAGCGTGTACCAGACCCTGAGCGTTTTGGGGTAGCGACTGTCGATCGTAAACATCACGTGCTAGAGATAATAGAAAAGCCCAAAGAACCAAAAAGCCATTACGCTGTCACTGGTATTTATCTCTATGATAATACCGTGTTTGCCAAAATGAAAAATCAACCCAAGTCTGCTCGTGGCGAATACGAAATTACTTACGTCAATAATAAATACATCGAAGAGGGTACCCTGAAGGCAGTTTTTCTAAAGAAGCAGTGGTTTGATATTGGTACTTTCGAAAGTCTTTATAAAGCAACAATGTTTATCAGAAAGAAAGCCCGTACTGGCAATAAGAAATAATATGGAAACAATTTTTGTTACTGGCGGAGCTGGGTTTATTGGCAGTAATTATCTTAATACTTTTGTACCAAATTATCCCGATACTTTGTTTGTAAATATCGATACACTGACCTATGCCGGAACTTTGGAAAATATTTCTGTTAGTAACCTGCCGAATTATCGTTTTGAAAAAGTCGATATTACCGACGCTTTGGCTCTAGAAAATTTGTTTACGACTTATAAGCCTACCGGCGTCATAAATTTTGCAGCTGAAAGTAATGTCGACAAAAGTATCACTGACCCCAGTCAATTCATTATTACCAATATTCTTGGTACCAACAATCTCTTGAGATTGTCTCTTAAATACGAAGTAAAGCGATTTCATCAGATTTCCACTGACGAAGTCTACGGTTCTTTGTCTATGGACGAAGCGGCTTTTACCGAAGAGACTACACTAGCGCCTAACAACCCTTATAGCGCCTCAAAAGCAGGGGCTGATATGCTGGTACGCTCTTTTCACAAAACTTACGGATTGGATACGGTTATTACCCGTTGTTCCAATAACTTTGGACCAAATCAAGATGACACCAAACTAATTCCGCGCTTTATAAAAAAGCTAAAAGCAGGAGAGACTGTGCCGGTGTACGGGACAGGTAAGCAGCGTCGCGATTGGCTTCATGTCTCCGATCATGTGGCGGCGATTGATTTGGTCTATCGGCAGGGCAAGGCAGGCGAGATCTACAATGTAGGAGCTGATCACGATATCAGTAATATGGAAGTAGTAGAAAAGCTTTTAGCTTTAACTGGACGCGATAAAAGCGCTATCGAATTTGTGACAGACAGACTAGGGCATGATTTTCGTTATGCGATTGATGCTAAGAAAATCAAAGACGATTTGGGTTGGGAGCCAAAAGTGACTTTAGATGAGGGTTTGGCCGAATTGGCTAAATAACATTTAGCGATAATTTTTGTTGAATAACTCGAGTTCTTCCGGTGTACCTAAGACCCAGTTGTCTTTAACATTGTAGATTTTTATTTTCTTACCTGATTTTAGTAGTTCGTTGTAGCAAGGGGCGACATAATATTCTCCTTTTGACTTTTCGCCGCGGGTCATCATTTGTTTGACCGCTCCAACAAAATCGCGACCACGTCTAAAGTAATACAGACCAGTTGAGGCGTGATTGGATATCACTTCTTTTTCTTTGGTTTCTTTAACATAGCCAAATTCATCAAGGGCAGCATAACTATAGCGTGGTTCGTTGGCATCAAAGCAGGCCAATATACCATCAGGTCTTTCTTGTTCGACTAGTTCAAAAATTTGTTCGTTGCCGGTCGTGTAAGTATCACAGTTATAAATAATCAGTTGATTAAAATTGTTTATCAAATGTGAGGCAGGTAGGCAGCCGGCAGCTTGTCCCATACGTGGCGGATATTCGATTACCACTTCAATCTTTTCACCAAATAATTCCTTCAGTTTGGCAGTCATTTGGTAGTTTGTCTCATGTTCTTCTGATATGACAAAAATCAAACGGACATTTGGTTTGCCAATAAGAAAATCAAACGAAGCCACTGCCCATTCGATGAGAGTTTTGCCATGAGCGACAATGAGCGGCTTGGGGTCGGTAAAACCTGCTTGAGCAAAGCGTGAACCAAGTCCACCCATTGGTATTACAATGTTGATTTTTTGATCGTCATAATAATCAGCGGAAACATTTTCCCAGCTGGTGAAAGTCTCAGCTAAATCATCGAGATAAACATCAGCGTATGGTTTGCCAAAATAAATTTCATCATAGGGAATTTCTTGTAGGGATAGCCAATCCATGGTCGGTTTGCCGACTTTAGCCACGACTTGTCCTTGGTCACCGCCACAAGTCTTCATATGACGTGCTGTCTGCAATATGATGTAATGACCAGCTGCTTTCAATTCTTTGATTTTTTCTGCTGCACCAGCATTCATGCGGACAGTGGCGTAGCTCTGGCCGTTTTTCTTTAGTTCGGTAATAGTGCCGTCGATGTCGATCATTATTCTCATAAGACAATTTGATTTAGTAATTTTATACCAGTAATAAACATCGCTTTTTGTCTGTCTTTATTGTCGCTATGAAGCGGTATCATAGAAATAAACAATAGGGCTTCGATGGCGTTAATCACCGCTTCGTTGTAATTATACCTCTTTAGTTGTTTTTGAAAATGATCGGCAATCTTGTCGTGTTCGATTTCGTGGAAAGTGGTGTAATTAAAACCAATTGGCGTGTCGCTGACTTGGAACAAATCGCTCACAATAAAATCATAATAACCACAAAAGCTGTGTTTTAGCTTGGCGATGTCGTATTGGATATCGCCATAAACAGAAGTCGTTCCAAAGCTACCGCGCGGGTCGATAAATTTGAAAATTCGACTTTGCGGATCAAAGAGAATATTACTCAAACACAAGTCGCCGTGTAAAAATCCCATATCAGACTTTTCGTAAATTTCGTTGACGATTCTCTGAAGATTCTTTTCGTAATAAGGCCAGCCGATATAGGCTTTGTTGTTGATGGTGACGGTCTCACTAGCGAATAAATCTGCCCAGTAAGGGTCAACCTTTAAATGGTTGATACGACTGAGAGTTTTACTGCGATAGATATCATCAAAATTGGAAAAAGGTATTTTGGTCTGATACTTTTTGTGGAGTTCAACAATTTCAAATAAGCGACTGATGATTAGTTTCCAAACTGATTCATCAAGATGGTTAAACAAATAGTAGTCTGCTAATGATTGATAGCCGTAATATTCAAGAGTGTATTCGATATGTTTCTCGTCAATTTTGTAATCAAGAAGACGAGGTGAAAAGACTTTCAATTCAGCTGGCACATTTTTATACCAATTTATTTCGTCTTCTAGCTTTTCTCTTTTCTCGCCAGTTTTGGTAATGGAGCCATAGAGGTCATTATAAAAAATCTTATTGAAGCTGCGCGTTTTTAGAAAATCTATTTTGGCGCGATAGTAATTTTCAATATTGCCACAATCATACCAACCTTCAGCGGTAATGAGTTCAAAATTTTTTGGATAAGCTTCCAGAGCATGATGTAGTTCATAGCGATCGTATTCCTTTTCAATGTTGGCGGTGGTCGACTTTAATAAAGAACCATCAGCAAAATAATAAACACCAACCAGCGCTTGTCCATTACCGGAATATTCTTTTGGTTTGTTGTAATAACACTGGGTAGTGCCATCGTCTTCTATCAAGCACCACTGCGCTGGGTGGTCATATTCATGACTAGTTACCACAAAATCTTTGGTGAAATCGAGTGGTCCACGATAAATCGTATCGCCTAGATAAACCAAGATACTGTCGGTCTCACTGATGCGCTCTGCTGCTCTGTAAATGACATGACCAAGTCCACGATAGGGAGCTTCGTCTTTTAAGATGACGATGTCCATCTTGGCACCAAACTTTTTTGTCACATAGGGTTCAACAAAAGTATCTTCAGCGCTAACTGCCACAATGGCTTTGTTTATTTGTCTTGACAAGAGATCTTCCAGAATATATCCCACCACTGGTTTGCCGTTGATGGGCAACATGGCATCGGGTAGGGTAGTGTTGCTGATTATTTTGTTGGTGGGGCGACCACCGGCGGGAATAATGGCCGTAATAGAGCTAGTCATACAGAATATATAACTAGCATACCTTAAATTAAGATAGGGTGAAATATATTGATTTTATTGACTTTTGTGGTACTGTAGCGCGATATCGGGGGCTGTAGTGGCTTGACCCGATGGGTACTTTGCAAGGAGGTCCGAAGTGGATCGGAAGAAGCTTGATGTCGCCGCAGCGATCGCGAAGTATTTCGGGTCGTTCTACATAAGCGCGGATGGTCTGGAAGGGGAAGACCTCGTGGCCTTTGTCTTTGGTCGGGCTGATCCGGCTGTGGCCGAGACGGCAACGGCCGTCTTCAATTCCGGCCTCGTCAACTTCGTTGTCGTCTCGGGCGGTTTTGGCAAGGATTCCGGAGATTTACTGGTACCTGAAGCACAGTATCTTCGTGGAATCATGATCGAACACGGTGTACCGAACGAGAGGGTTTATGGTGAATACGCGGCCACAAATGGCAGTGAGAACTGCCGCTTCGGCATCAAGCTGATGCATGCAGAAGGCCTCATCGAAAACTGGGATGAGCTCTCCGAGGCCGATCGTTCTGAATTCGAGCCTGATCGGATCGTGCTCGTCGGACACTGGGCGAGTCTCTTTCGACTCTATTGGCAAATGGAGACGGTCGGGAAGAGAAATGGCGTCAATGCCACCTATCAGCTCGTTCCTTCGTCCGCGCCGGCCGAACTTTCGGACGCCTATCTCGGCAAGTTTGCCGATGAGCTCATAGCCGAATTCCTGCGGCTGATGGATTGGCCGCAGAAGTTCAATGACGAAGACGGGTCGTCGTGGCTCGATCCGATCGAGCTCCCGCCCGATCTCGTCGCGGCTGTGAACGCTCTTCCGAAGCCCTGATGGACGACACCGCCCGAACGCACCAGCGTTCGGGCGGATTTTCATCTGTCTTTCATTTAAATTTTATATATGGTATAAGGTCATCGGGTGCTTTTTGGAAAGGGACGGAAATGCACAACTTTGGACAAGTGTCTGTGGATCGGGTGCTGTTTGGCCTCATTCGATCTATCTACGCCGGCAGCACTGTGATCGCGGACGATTTTGCGTCGGACGCGACTATCAGTGGCGAGGCTAAAGACGATGGCACGTCGGTGACGCCGACCGATGTCGCCAGCCAAGAAGCCATGCTGCTGGTTCTCATGAAGTATGGCTGGCCGATCTGGGCTGAAGAGACAGCAGGGAAAGCTCGGTTACTGCTGGGTACCAAGCCGATTCTCCTTGTTGATCCTCTCGATGGCACCAGCGCTCGACTTATCAACCGCTGGGGAGACGTGACGGCCATTGCCGGCTCGGTCGACAGTGATGGATTGGTCGATCGTGCGGTCATCTCCCAGCCCGCTCTTCGGCGAATCTTTTTCGCCATGAGGGGACACGGTGCTTGGATGACCGAGATGACAGGTGATATCAGTACCGATTTGCGTCTGGCACGCCGACTGACGGTGGCCAAGTCGGCCAAGAAATCGGTACTGGCATGGGATCGGACCTGGCGCTTCAAGCCGAAGACACACCTTGTACTCTCTGACCGAGATCTCAACAAGCTTGGTTCCAGACTGGCTAGGCGTTACAAGTTGTCGTATGGTCCAAACGGTCTCAACGCCGTTCTCATGGCTATGGGTGGCCAAGGTCTCATGGCGCACATGTGTGTCGCCAAGGGTGGTGCCTACGATATGCTCGGCATGCTGCTCGTACTGGAGGCTGGAGGCTACGCACGGGCCTTTGACGAAGCTGGCAATGAGCTCGCTGACCCGCGACAGATCGGAGAGGCGATGGTGATGATCACAGCCGCCACGACGGCAGATCTTGAGTGGGTCTCGGCCAGAGTCCGTGCCATTCTCCGCTGAACAGTTGAGGCACATAACAACACACCCCGCTAGGCGACTAGCGGGGTGTTTAAATTTATTTAGTGAAAACGAAACAGCCGCAAGCCCAATCTTGATCTTTTACAGTACTCGGGTCGGCGTTTAATATGAGACCGTGCTTTTTGAAATCATCTGGCACCATTGAAAACTCTACTAGTTTTAAAGTAGGGAAGAGAGCCATTACTTGTTCATAAGAATAGATACGGTGGGCATTAAAAGCGATTTTTGGTTTGCCAACTGGTGTCACAAATATAAAAGTACCATTTGGCGCCAAGACTCGAGATAGTTCGCTAGCGGCTGTCACATCGCCTTTAGGGTCTATCGGGTCGCCATAGCGTCCCAGACCAACATGTTCAACGGTGTGTAGGCAAGATAAAGATTCGATACTGTTACTATCGAAATGTAGTTTGGTTAGGTCGCAGTGTTCGGATACAAGATTTTTTAAATTGAGCTTGGCGGGACGATAGTCATAAAATTCAAACGGTACAAAAGCCGAAACAATAGTGCAGAAGTGGAGAGTAGAGGCAATATCAATATGCTTACTTGGCTTTCGATCGGCAATGACTCGAGCTGCCCAAGCTGGATGATAGATGTAGTGTGGCTCAAAATTGGTGCTCGTGGTTTTATCTAGTAGCTGCGGGAAAAGATCGCTAAATTTTACTGTAAAGCGACCGTCATTAACTTTACTAAATTGCCAAAATTCTTTTAAGAATGAAGGTAATCTAAGTAATTTGCGCAAGAATAAATAAACTGGAATTACTAAAGGTAGTTTGATAAGTTGTTTTTTAATTGGGTGCATATTTGTTTGTATATAAGAGACAGTATAACGTAGTTAAAAATTTATGAGAATATTTCTGTAAATTTCTTTATCAGCTTTTGCTTTACTCCCAAGGCGTGTTGCTGTGGCGTTAACTCTTTAATTATCTCTAAAGCCCTTTTTTCTTTTTCTCGGGTTGAGTATTTATTAGTGAGTGCGATTTCCGTTCGTAACAAATTGAAGTAGAGCAGTCTGGAATCGACTCCTTGTTTCAATAGTTTCGTATAAATAGTTAGCGATTTTTCGTAGTCTTGGTTTAGAGAGTAAATAACCGCTAGTCTAAATAAATTAAATTTGTCAGTACTGTCAGAGTTTTTATTTAACCAATCATTTGCTCCATCAGCCTTAAGATAATCCTGATAATTATGTTCTAGAAGCGTGTCGGCTTCATTGGCTTGATCCAGCTTTGCCTTAAGACTTTGAATATTAAGCTCCGAGTTGGTAAAAATGTCGAAGTTTATGATTAATTCAAGCGTTTTGTCGCTTAGTAAATGGATAATATCCTCAGCAATCAGATAGTAGTTGAGAGAAAACATTCCACTTTTATAGACTCGCTGAAAGTAAGAGTTGTGTTTTTTGTCTTGGCGATGATAAAAGACGCTGTTGGGGCAAATTTGTACTTTATTACCAGCAGCTAGAAATCGGAGTTCAAAGCACTGGGTATCAAAACCATGATGTTCAGGGTAACCGGCTGTTTTGTAATAGGCTTCTTTGGTAAAGAAAAAATTATCTAACAAAACATGGTTATTGATTGAAAAAATATCACTAATATCAATAGCCTGATCAGAAATTGGATTTATGTGGGTAGAGTACTTATTAATATTATTACCAATAAAAAAACGTCGCTCATGGAAGGCGACCCCGTCTAGGTTGCTTTGCTGTAGATAATCGAGCATTGTTCCTACTGACTGTTGAGCAAAAAAATTATCACTATCAAGACAAAAAATTATTTCTCCTGCAGCCAGTCTAATACCGGTGTTGCGGGATGCACCACCGCCGAGATTTTTTTCATGGAAGGCGAGTGAGATATTTCCATACTTATGAGATAGTTTTTCCATCTCGTCTTTTGTCTCATCTGTAGAAGCATCATTGACAATAATTATTTCAAAATCACTTTCGTTTAGACCCTGTTCATAGCAAGAAAGCACTGCCTCGCTTAGGGTGGTTGCTGAGTTGTAACAAGGGATGATAATGGAAAGTTTTTTGGACATACTTTAACCTCTCTTTCAGATTAACGAATTTTTTTGAAGATAAGATCTTGAGCTAAGGTATTGAGAGGGTTGTGCCGATTTCTCTTTTCTGAGGCATAAGTCATTTTCTCCAAAACTTTAAATATCACTAATGCGAATATCAGCAGGAGAGGTCTGATGGCATGATAAATAAGGAAGTTGCTCATCTTTTTATCTCGCCTTGATAGGGCGTAGATAAAGTGTTTTGTGCGCTGGCGTAACGGTGTTTCCTCATACAAATGAGCAATCAAATCGTACCCAGCTGCTTCCATGAGTTTGATTATCTCAACTCCCGTATATTGTTTTATGTGACCATTAGGGTGTCTAGTGTGGTAGAGGCCGGATTCTGGCGCTGGTCCGCAAGTGAGCGAGTTTGGTGTAATCATGTACACCACACCACCGACATTTTGGAGTGAACTCATTTTCTCCACGAAACTTTTTATATCTGGAATGTGCTCAAATAAGTCGGCCAAAAGTATAAAATCGACTTTTTCTGGGTTTTGATATTTTTCAATATATTCATGAAAGATGGAGATATTGGTAAAATCTTTAGTCAGCTGTTTGTGTTCAGGTAAATCTTCTACTTCGACCAAAGTTGCCTTTTTGAATTTTGTAGCCAACGGTGCCAGATAATGTCCGGTACCACCACCAATATCCATACAGTGGTCCCACTTATCGGCCACATTGATAGCGTAGTTCATGTGTTCAAGAGTGATTTTTTTGGTCACATCTTGTAACACATCGGAAAATCGACTGACATGCAAATGCTTTTTATAGATTTGGTATAAGTCATTCTTAGGGTACATTCGCATAAGTTATCTTTATTCAGCTAATATCATAATTCGGCCATCGTCCTCTGATTTCAAAATACTTAGTCTATAACCAAATTCTTTGAGAAAAGTTGTGCAACAGAAAGCTGAATTTATTGAATGATATTCAACAATGATTTTCGGTTTATGTTGCTCGATTGTTCTACGTGCTCCCTCAAGAACAAATTGTTCAGCCCCCTCGACATCAATTTTTAATAAATCCGGTACGGAAACTGTATTTTTGCTCACTAAATTGTCGATAGTATCTTCCTCGACCTTTGTTTGCTTAAAGGAGATTTCATTGACATAAACATCGCGCTGCCACAATGTAGTAGAATTGGTGATAAAACCACCGGTACTAGTTCCGCCCTCCAAATCATCAGTACACAAGAAGTCAATCTGGCCAGTTTGATTTGATAATGCCAGATTTAGCAAAGTGATATTTTCTGTTTCAGATTCATTGATTTTTTTGATTTCCTCAAATCGCTCTATGTTTATTTTGTTTGGCTCAAAAGCAAATACTTTGCCAGAGCTGCCGACCTGCTTAGAAAATATGAATGAGTGGTATCCAATGTGAGCCCCAATATCAAATACTACTTTACTATTCAAATCTAAAGTTTTAATCTTAGCAAATAACTCCTTATCGTAAGTACCGTCAATCATTTGTTTTTGCCAAGTGCCATGAGGATAGAGTTTTAGCTTAAAACCTTTAAGATCACCATCGGTGATAGTGACGATTTCAGATTTGTTATTAAGAGTGAATACGTCAGCTTTTTTGCTGATCTTTTTATATAGCCTTGTTTTTTTCAGATGCCTGAGAAAAATAGGTGGAATAAAATCTGCAACTGATCGGTATATTTGTCCTTTTTCCAGCATAACAATGATTATTAGTTTCGGAGCAGAGTTTGTTGCTTTTTAATCTCTTCAATCCAAAAATCCATAAACAAAGCTTTCAGATCAGCTTGTTCAACAAATTCTTGGTATTTCTTTTCAAGATCAGACTCAGTCAGTCCTTCAAGTTCTTTCCAATCTTGCACAATCCAAAGTGGGAGACCTAGGCTTTTAAAGTGACGCATAGCCACAAAATCCTTAACAATCGGTACTGTTCCAAAATACAGAGCTTCCCAAGTACGGCAACTTTCTATGGCGTGCCCTGGCGGAGAAGCGACAAATTTGTACGTTGATAGAACGCGAGAATGGCGCCTTGGAGTCATAAATCTGGTGGCTGTGTCCATTAGCGGGTGGGTCAAAAAATACTCGCGAGCTGGTCCACGTTCTGGTGGGTTGGTGCTGATGCTAAAATTGAAGAAGATACGATTTTTTCTTTGCTGTGGTTTATTCTTCAGTTCCTTTCTCAGTTTATTGAAAAACGGTACAACACCCGCGATATAAAAATGCAGATTCTCAATTCCAATCGGGATTGGAGTAATCCGTTCATGTGCGACCGTTAGGTCTTGAGCAAAAAAGTGAGCAACTTTATCGTCGACATATTTCACAATTGACTCATCCAGAGTGACGTCTCCATTATGGCAAATGAGGATGTACTTACTTTCAATAGATGGATGTATTTTTGTAAAATAATCGGTGAGCATTTCCTGACAAACAAAAACAATATCACCTTTTTTTACAGTTTTGGGATCAAAAGATAACCCAGCTTCGTAAATATAATCAGCTAGCTTTCTGAAAGAATCTCCACTGATATAGGGGTAGCTTGATGGTCTACTATTGCCGGTAATTTTTGCTTTTATTTTAAAACAAGTGCGACCAAATCTTCTAACAAAAACGTCATATTCATGACCCAAATTTTCTAGTAAATTTTTCATGTGTTGTATTGTAGCATGTTTTTTGAGCACTTTTTTAAGATTCGTTCGTATTTTCACTTTATGTTATATTATTCGTATGAAAGAAATTCCTAAAGTCTTACTTATAGGTGCGGGCAAATTTGGCAAAAATTACTTAAGAATCCTGCAAGAATTTCAAGCTGAGGGCTTAATAAATTTTGTGGGTGTGGCAGTAGCTTCTCAAGAATCTGCCAATAAATTAAAAAGTGAGATCAGTGTGCCTGTTTATTGTGACGTTAATGATGAGATACTGCAAAAAGCTGACACTTTCATTATTGCTACCCCGCCTGAAACACACTTTGGCCTTGTATCGCAGTGTCTTAAATTTGGTCATGTGATGGTAGAAAAACCGGTGACACAATCACTCGATGAACTAGGAAAATTAGCCCTATTGGAGAAAGAAACTGGCAACTCTGTCATGGTAGGGCAGTTGTTTAGATTCCACCCTTTGACTAAGATTTTGCTAGAGATGGTCGCTGAACAAAAAAAGGAATCAAGTATTAAGAAAATCGAATGTGTATTTATCAATGATGAAGCCTCGGATCAGAGGCGTGAGGTATCTTTTGAGTTGTTACACTGGTTTGACTTTGTTGGTACTTATTTTGGCTTAGATACAGTTAAGGATTTTTATGTTGGAGCTAAAGAAGCGAGAGCAATAAATATTCAAACCAGACTTGAAGATGTAGACGTGCGCTATAGTCTTGGGTGGGTAGGTGATAGCAGAAAACGTTACATCACTTTTGCTTTCCAAAGTGGTATAAAGATCTCGGCCGACTTTTTGACCAATACACTAAAGATATACAAAGATGATTCTACTGTTGATACTATTGGGGTAGAAGGTGATGCTCTGAAGACTGAAGTCACGGCCTTTCTATCTTTTATAAAAGGCGAAACGCCAAATCCAGTACCGCTAAGCTCGGTCCGCTACTGTATAGATTTTGCAGAGAAGGTAGTTTTAAATAAAAGTAAAATTAGATCTAATGATTCTAAACCAAGAGTCGCTGTTATTGGTGCTGGATTATTTGGTTGTAATGTCGCTCTTGAGTTGTCTCCTTTTTGTGACGTCACCTTGTTCGAGAAAAATGACGACATTTTACTAGAAGCTAGTTTTGTAAATCAAACACGACATCATCTTGGTTACCATTACCCAAGAAGTAGTGAAACAGTAAAAGATATTCAAACTTCTGCTCCATTGTTTGAATCTATTTATGAAGAAGCAATTGTCAGAAATTTACCGACCTATTACGCCATTGCTAAAGATGGTTCAAACGTGACACCAGAAGAGTTTATAAATTTTTGTGATGTTCATGGTTTGCCATATGAGGTTGAAGATATTCCTGATGGTCTCATCGATAAAGATTTCATTTCTTTGAGTATAAAGGTACCTGAACCGATCTACCATTATCCAAAAGTAAAAGAATTAACAAAGCAGCTCTTGTCTAAAAGTTCTAGTATTAAAATCAATCTAAATCACCTAGTAGTCGGTGCATCTTTGTTGGATAATGGAAAAAAGCGGCTCCAAATATCCAACACTACAGGCCGATATGCTGAAGAGTTTGATTTTGTGGTTAATACCACTTATGCAAAAATGAACACATTTGCAGGTTGGATGGGTTTTATGCCCCATCCGGTGCGTATTGATGTGGCAGAAGTATTGGCGGTTAGTCTGCCAATATCTCCAGTGGCGGTAACTATTATGGACGGTCCATTTGGTGGTTTTTTGCCGTCGGGCAACACTAATGAGTTTATACTTTATCATGCCAAGGCTTCTATCATTGATAGATATACTCCCAAAGACGGCATGGTAGTAGAGAGAAAGGCTCTAAAATCTCAGAGCATTTATTTGTATGAAGAGTGTCTAAAACTATTTCCGATTTTGGAAAAAGCTACATGGTTGGAGACTCGAGTGGCTTATCGTGGGGTTTTAGCATTTCATGAACACGATGATGCGCGAGTAGCAGATGTGGTTGATCATGGATTTGGTTGTTGGTCTGTCCTAAGTGGAAAAATACAAAGTAGTGTGCAAACGGCCCGTAAAATAAAAGCTGCTATTGAAAAAGAGCTAGTTTAACTTATATATTCCAAAAATTCGTTTTAGGTGCCGAAGACAATACTTAAGTGTCGAAACGGAACAGTTTTTTGATCTAATATTGTAAGGGTTGTTAATAATGCGCTCCCTAGCTTTTGTGGCGGCACTGACCAATTTTGTGTCTAACTTTGGGTTTTCTTCAAATTTTGCGATATGTTTTGACCAAAATTTTGGTATTTGATCTTTGGTGATTTTCAAATCAGTTCCGCATTTATCATCCTCGAATGAAAATGATTTAGCTAGAGGATTGATGTTAGTGGCGTTCTTATCGTATTTATCAAATCCGTAACGAATATTTATAGAATTTGTAAAAAAGCCACTAGGTATCATAAGGGGAGGGACTTGGTCAGCGGTTATTTCGGCTAGGCCATTTATGGTATGCGAATAGCCATCAAAGTGTGCAGCAATTTCTTTTTTGGGAACAATGATAATTTGATTTGGCGTAGTGAAAAACTTACGGACATCTTCAGATCTAAAAATTACCGCATCTCCCAGATCTTTTGAATTAAACCAATAATTTAGTAGTTTTTTGTTTACAATTTGTATACCAGTATTATCACCATTTTCTTGTTTATAAATTACGGCAGATTCGCTGTTGTCTATGATGGTAGTATCCTTACCAAATAATTGATTGAAAGGAGAGCCTTTTTTAGGCATGTTAATGAATTCACTAAAATGTGAATACATAATGGAGACGAAATCGTTATTTAAGGCTTGTTCCTTAGCTAGCGATAGACATTTATCAATCAGGTTAAGTTCATTAGTTAGTATTGGATGGTCGTTGTTTGGAGCGTACCAAATCCAATCATCATCAGTCCATTCGTTGATGATATTGACTGATTTTTTGTACTCGGTTTGATTGCTGCTGTTTGGTTGCAGTATTACAGCATTTGGAAATAGTTCTTTGACGTAATTCTCAAATTCTTCATTGCGTGCAGTATCTTCAAGACGATAACGAACCAAAACATGCGACCATGGGTACTCCGCGTAGCTGGCTAAAGTATACTTGGCAATATCGATTTTACTTGGCATTGCATAAGAGGGTACTGAGTGTCTGATCCATTTATTGGGATCAACAAATTTTTTATTGAAAGGAATATCGGTGATGTAGCTGTCAAAGTAAAGAATCATATATTTATTGTTTTATTTTTTGTTCAGTGATTATAAACAAAAATACAATGGTCACATAAGAAAGTAATGTAGCAATAGCGGCACCATAAATTCCATGTAGAGGAATTAAGTATAAGTTTAATATTACATTAATAAAAGCACCAATAACCGAAAGAATGAGGATTTTCTTGGCTCGGTTTTCTACAATCAAGTAACTCTGCATCAAGCTGACTGTAATAGCGCCTACTAATGACCAAATGTAAATTTTTAGCACTGCGCTAGATTCGGCAAACGCCGGACCAAATATTAAACCGATGATAAATGGAGAAAATAAAAATACAAAAATTGCAATTAGGGTGGCTAATCCGATGGAGAATAAACTTAAAGTTTTGAAGCGATTCTTGTATTCCGCTTCGCTACTCTTTTTGGCATTTACAATAGCTGGGAATAGAGAAGTAATAAATACCCCCGGCAAAAAGCCGCAAATCTCTGTGATACGGACTGAGGCGTCGTAGATACCAACCGCGCTTGAATCAATGCTGTGTTGGATCATTACTTGATCAATGCGACCGTAGATATAGCCAGAAAAACCTGCAGCCATTAATGGCCAAGAGTCAAAGAGAAAGCCTCTTAGGGTGTTGGCTGAAAATTCCCAGTTGAGTATATGGCCATCAAATATTCTGTAGTAGATAAAAACATTATATGAAGCTAGGAATATAGTCTCAAAGGCAATGATGGCGGCGAAATAAATAATACCTTGGTCCAAAAATATCACTGCAAATTTTAGGGCTGGTATTAAAAATGCAATCACTATTGAAGCAATGGATGAATATTTGGCAGCAACTTTGGCATTAAAATAGTGAGAGAGGACACTAAAGGGTTGAAAAATGAAGTTGATAGCGATGATACCAATAAGCAGTGTGAGAATTATGTCGTCATTTACATATAAAGCAGTGGCGCAGGTAACAAAAAATGTGACAAGTCCGAAAACAAGTTTAGCCAAAAAAGCGGTGCCAAGGATCTGCTTTTCTTTATCAGGATGCGCAATTAGGTCTCGATAGAGGACTTGATCAATACCGAGGGTGGCGAAGATAGAAAAAATGGCGACGAAACTTTGAGCGTAGCTTATCTTACCGTAATTGTCTGGTCCTAAGTATCTAGCTACCATAGCTAGAGTAAAAAAAGAAACAATGAAAGTAATTACCTTGGCTAGAATAATCCAACTGGTATTTGAAAAATATTTTCTCAAACCTTCTTTGTCCCAGTTGCCGATGAGGCGATCGTAGAGCCAAGAGGGGAGAAGACGGTGGGTGATGGAGTGGATAGTTTTATACATTTAATACCTATATTACTACATTAGTGAGCTATAGGTTACTTATTTTTAGTAAATGACCACCAGACTTAAGCTTGGTGGTCATTTACTTTTTAAATCCGAGCCAAAGACTTAGACTCGTAGCCAAGCAGCGGGCACTATGTCAGAAAATTGGTCTCCAGTGACTTTGGACCATTCTTTGGGAGCGATCACTATCTTGCTTCGATTTGGATTAAGCCATGCGCCCCACCAAGCAAAAGTGGAATTGGGGATGATGTTGTGTCTGCAGGCAGCGGCTAGGGGGATTTCTTCATGCGCGGGGATATTTTCTTTGGAGGAAACAAACACACTGCCTTCTGGTAGGTCTGCATTCTCTTTAACCCACTCAATATCATCAGACATCACATAGAGTCTCATGTTGGGTACTAGTTCTTTCATCTTTGCGATAGCGGCTTGTTGGTATTCTTGTTCACCAATATCAAAAGTCTTGTTGCCGACATAGTCGGTACGTCGGTAGAAAATAGATACAGCGTTTTCGTCAGACATCATCTGGTCGTAGATGGCTTTGGCAGTGGCGCCAAGGGGTGCGCTTGGTTGAAATTCTTGGCGGAGACGCGGAATAATCTCGGTGAAATATTTTTCGGTCTGCCAATAGCCTTCGTAGTATTTTTTGTAAGGGGCAGTGAGGAGACGAGGGTTAAATGCCACTTCGTTATCGATATTTAGTTTGTGTTTGACTTGTCTGGTGATTTTGGAAAGTAGGCCAAAAGGGTTGCGAGCTTTTTCCACGGCTTCCGGAGTAGCAAAGTTTACATCTTTTACCTGTAGATGAGATAGCATGTAAGGACGGCGGGTGTCTTTGGTGTTGGGATTGGTATAAGCAGTGTCGTCAAATAGAAGAGTGATCGGGGTGTTGCTTTCTGCTGCTTTGGTCTCTAGAGACTTACCAAAAGCGTATTGGAACATCTGATTGCCCATCCCACCTTTTAATTTGATGATAACTGTTTGCGGTTTTTTATCCATATGTGCGGCATTATAACACGCTTTTAATGTCCTAAAGCTTTATAGGATGTTCCAAAAGATAAGGATCGTCTTCGCGCACGATGTCGTCTTCTTCGAGATAATTACCAGTTTGCACTTCAATGATAATAAGGGGATCGGTGGTAGGATTTTCGATACGGTGTTTGGTGAGGGCAGGAATGTCTACACTTTGGCTAGTGCGCAATAAACTGGTCACGCCATTAATAGTGATCTGCGCTAGACCAGATACTACTATCCAGTGCTCACTACGATAGCGGTGGATTTGGGTCGAACTAGAGCAACCCGGATCAATTACTATTTTCTTAACGTGGTATTTTGGTCCTTCTTCAATCACATCAAAAGTTCCCCAAGGGCGATAGCCGGTGTAGTGGTGGTCGACGGCCTCATGTTCGCGTTTTTTTAGTTCATTGACTACTTTAGATAGATTATTGGCTTTGGCCTTGTCTACTACCAAGAGAGCGTCTCTCGTTTGGACAATGGTCACATTGCTAACACCGACTGATACAACCAAAGTGTTATCAGCACAGGCTGTGACATTTTCACCATCAAAGACAGCCAGCTGCTGCTTTTTGCCACGAGCCGCAATAAAAGATTCGAGATCGCCGTAATCATCCCAATCAAAATTGGCTGGTATCACGAGCATGTGTTTGGCTTTTTCTGATACGACATAATCAATTGAGCTCTCTGGTAGTTTTTCAAAATCTTGGGTAATAGAGACACTACCACCAAGGATGATCATGGCGGTCGCCATATCATTGCCATTTATCTCTTTCAGGTAAGTGCCCAAGGTGCCAATATAAAAACCAGCGTTCCAAAGATAATTGCCCTGACTCAAAAACTCAGCGGCTTTGTCTTTATCGGGTTTTTCAGTAAAGCGCTTTACGGTGTAGGGAAGGGAAGAAGCTTTTTCGTATTCGATGTAGCCAAAATCACTTGATGGAGCAGTCGGTTTGATGCCTATGACTACCAAAGCTTGATGGGCAAACGAAGCGGCTTTAAGTAGGGTGGTGCGGTAGCCTTCAGTGTTTTCGATTACGTGATCGGCTGGCGAACAGATCAACACATCTTCATTTGTGGCGCCGCGGTCTATCATGACACCAAGTGCGCAAGCCAAAGTAGCAAAGGTCTCTTTACCTTCTGGTCTGATGATAAGATTTTCGGAAGGGAAACTTGGCACAATAGCGCGCGCTTGCTTGAGGGCGTTGTGCTTATTGATGTCGGTCGTGACTAAAAGGACGTCACTGATTTCGCTTGTAAGGAGAGCACGACGGAAAGACTTTTGGAAGAGAGATTCGCCGTCAGCGAGCGGAATGTAGTATTTTGGCAAGCTGCGACGCGAAAGAGGCCAGAGCCTTTTGCCCTCGCCCCCACACATAATTGCCTGATAGATTTTCGCCATACGGTAGTTTGTCTTGCGGTACGGGCTAGTGTGCTAATAATTGGCTTATTTGTCAAGGTTTATTGATCGCCGCCGCGGAGGGTGGTCTGAGCCTTAAACCATTTGTAAGTAGAGGTAAGACCTTCCTCAAGACTAATGTTATGGTGCCAACCGAGGGCATTAATACGAGATACGTCTAGCAACTTTCGTGGTGTGCCATTAGGGATCGTACCGTCGAAATTGATTTGGCCAGTGTAACCGACGATATTGGCAATCATGGTAATCACCTCACGCATAGTATGTTCGATACCTGTGCCCACATTGATTGGTTCGCTGTCGTTGTAATTGTCCATCAAAAATAGACAAGCCCGTCCGAGATCATCTACGTGGAGGAATTCGCGTAGTGGCGTGCCGTCGGTGAAGCCACCGATTTCTGATAGACCGGCTGCTTTGGCTTCGTGGAATTTACGCATGATTTGGGGAATGGCGTGGCTCTTGGTCGGGTGGAAATTGTCTTCGGTACCGTAGAGATTGGTCGGCATGGCGCTAATGAAATTGTCGCCGTATTGCTTGCGGTAGGCTTGGCACATTTTTATACCAGCTATTTTGGCTATAGCGTAGGCGTCGTTTGTGGGCTCTAGTGGGCCGGTCAGCAGGTATTCTTCTTTGATTGGTTGGGGAGCAAGCTTGGGGTAAATACAAGAGCTACCAAGGAAGAGAAACTTTTTTACGCCATAGAGATGGGCGCTATGGATGAGGTTGTTTTGGATGACTAAATTTTCATAAATAAATTCTGCGGGGTAGGTGTTGTTGGCGGTGATACCGCCGACTTTGGCAGCTGAGTCAAAAACGTACTCAGGCTTTTCGGTGGCAAAGAAATTTTCGACCGCTGCCTTATCCATCAAGTCCATCTCGTCGCGAGTACGTGTGATGATGTTGGTATAACCAGCGGCTTTGAGAGCTCGCACAATCGCCGCTCCCACCAAGCCACGATGTCCAGCGACATAAATTTTTGCATTTGTTTCCATACCTGATTTTGATTACTTTATATCAGCTACTATAACATCAATTTTTAATGATAGGTGACGATAGAGATGTGGCTTAAATTTTGTTTGACAAAAATCAATATATGACGTATAAGGTGAATGGACTGAAACCTGCAAAGAAGGAGATTTTCGATGCGCCTGCTTAATGAAGAGGAACTCGCTTTCCTCGAAGAATATCGGGTCGGTGAGGATGTGCCGAAAAATGCCATTCCCATCTTCTACGATACCGGCGAAGATGAGCCGAAATTCTTGCCCGACTACGCCTGTGTCGGTGGGAAGGCTCGCACCAAGTTCATCGCTGAAGCCCCGAGAAACCTGTGGCTCGGCGGTGGTGCGATTCTTGTCTATGTTCCGCTGGGGCTGGTTGTGGTGCCGGATCGTCGCAAAGGTGGCAACTTCGGTCCGGCAGCTCAGGGATGGGCTCGCTACGATGAGGGAAGCGACCTTCGTCTGGCCGCCTTGCGCGAGTTTCGGGAAGAACTCCAGTTCTACATTCTCACGCGGCCTAAGCCGGGTGATGATGAGGACAGTGTCTACCTTCCCTGTGTCGAGGTTGTGCCGTCCGGCTTCGTGGCGGCGGGTCATGTCAAGATCTTGAATCTGCCTCTCGACCATGTTCTCGAATTCGGCCAGATCGTGTTCGACAATTGGACGAGGAACAGGCAAGATCGTGCCATCATCTATGTCGGCCGGTATGATCTGCGTCAACTTCCTGATGTCGAGCGCCTTCGGATCATCTACGATGATGATTTCCCGCAAGAACGCCATCCTGGTACGAATCCGAGGGTGGTCGACCTGAAGAATGGGCAAGTGGTTGGTGTGTATGATGGTCTTCAGGGCTATTTGCCCAACGACATGAAGTTCCATCCTGTCACCAATTACATCGTCCAGACGAGCAAGCGCTGAACGAGGAACATGGTACCCATGAGGTATCCTGCGGGCGCGCATCGCGAGATGCGCGCCTATTCTTATTATTTTATGTTACATTTAGATTGATTTTACTGTAGTAATTTTTCTTATAAATTTATGGATCAGATAGTTGAAAATTATTTGGTAGACCCATTGGTGCCAGAAAGTGATAAGGAGCTTTATAGATCTCTACTAGCTAAGGCTGATCCCACTTTGCCTTACAAACACATCGTGCTCTTTAAATTTATCGATGTATCTGAGGAAGTTCAATTAGACTGCATGCAAGCTTGTCGGGATTTGGAAACACTTTGTGGCGGGAGGGAAGCAGGGATTGTTTCTTATAAAGTCGAAAAGAATTTTGATACCAGAAAATCTTGGCTATGGGCAGAGATAGTAGAATTTGAAGATCTAACAGCATTTATAAAATTCCACCAACACCAAGCCCACAAAAATTTCGCGACTAAACTAAGAGAATTGGGTGTCGGGACAGGGATAGAATGGGCAGTTTTTGATTGTCAATAAAGGTTTGGATTATTTGGTTTATTATTGTAGTATCTGATTGGATGTTAAAACAAGAGGGTGAAGTTATGGATTATATTGAAGCCTGTGGCTTTGCAGTAGCGCTTGTCGAAGTGACAAAGAAAGCCGTAGAGGCTTTCGAGAGAAGTGACTTCACGGTTGCGAGAAAAGCGGACAATTCCCCTGTGACTATGATCGATGAGGTGACGCAATCCTATGTCGTCGATCTGTGCCGGCGTTTCTTTGGGGACGATGTTGTCATTATTGCTGAGGAAAGCGGTTTTGACAAAGCGCCCGAAGTAGAGACGAGTTCACCATGGACTATCTTTATCGATCCGATTGATGGGACAGTGTCGCTGTGTGCCGGAGACCTCAGTGCTGCCAATATCTCGGTCGGTGTTTACTACAAGGGCCGACCTTATGTCGGCTTTGTTGGGCAGCTCAGTACGAGTACAGTGATGTTTGGCGGTATGACCATCGGTGGGCTTTACCAAGCAACACCAGATGGTAACGTCTCTCCCTTGTCCCGTAAGACGGTCACTCCTTCGAACAAGTTGTGGGGTTTTGAAATCGGAAAGGTCAGCTGGGCTGATACTATCCACCGACAGACTCTCCTCAACCTTTTTGATGCTCATGACATGATGGGTGGCAAGCACTACTGTCTCCCGTGTGTGGCAGCGGGTATCAAGGTCATCTTTGGCCACTCGTCATTCTTCTTGGGAGTGCAGAATGCCAGATCTTGGGATGTGGCAGCTCTCATACCGATGGTGGAGGTGATCGGAGGCAGTGTCGTGGCTTTGAAAACGGGTGAACCAATCCGTCTCGACAACACCCCGCAGTACATGCCATCTTTCATCGTGGCTGACTCGGCAGCATCGATTGAGTATGTGATGAGACACCGACCGTAGGTGGTCTCTGAAATGAATTGCCCCAAGCGTTAGCTTGGGGCAATTAACTTTATTGCAAATCTTTTTTCGCTCTAGCTAAGTCGGCTTCGGTCATTTCTTTTACTAGCTCTTTAAAAGTGGTTTTTGGTTGCCAGCCGAGCACGGTGCGAGCTTTGGTAGCGTCGCCGCAGAGGTCGGTTACATCAGTCGGACGATAGAGCTTGGGGTCGATAAACGCCACTACTGCTCCAGTGTCGGTACGGACACAGACTTCTTCAGTGCCGCTACCGTGCCATTCGGTCGGGATATTGAGAAGAGAAAAGACCTCAGTGCAGAATTCGCGATTGTTGTGTTGTTCGCCGGTAGCTATGACATAATCGTCCGGAGTGTCGTGCTGTACAATCCGCCACATAGCCTCGACATAGTCTCGGGCGTGTCCCCAGTCGCGCTTTGAAGATGGATTGGAAAGTGGAATCGGCGCATCGATACCGAGAGCAATCTTGGCAGCATGGCGAGTGATCATACGAGTCACAAAGTGATCGCCACGACGCTCACTTTCGTGATTGAAAAGAATACCGTTGCTGGCGTGCATTTTGTAGGCATCACGATAATTGCGGGTGATGTGGTAGGCGTATATCTTTGAGGCGCCGTAAGGGCTACGAGGATTTAATGGCGTGTTTTCATTTTGGGGAGACGGCGCGTCACCAAACATTTCACTGGTTGAGCCTTGATAGATACGAGTCTTATCGGTCAGTTTTAATTGGCGGACAGCTTCGAGGATGCGTAGTGGACCTAGTGCGTCTGTCTGAGCGGTGTATTCGGGTACATCAAAAGAATCACGGACATGGCTTTGGGCAGCGAGATTGTAGATCTCATCAGGCATCACAAGTGAAATGATGCGGAAGAGACTACTGGCGTCGGTCATATCGCCGTAATGCAGAGTTATTTTGTCGAGTAGGTGTTCGATACGCCAAAGATTGGCGTTTGGTGAACTATTGCGTCTGATAATGCCGTGCACCTCGTAACCCTTTTCAAGCAAGAGCTCGGTCATGTACGAACCATCTTGCCCAGTAATACCCGTAATTAAAGCTTTTTTCATAATTAGTTTATCCTAGCATTTTTATTATAATAATACAGCCAGCTTTTCTTCTGTAACAAATCAATAAATTGTTTAGTTACAATATTTAGTACATTTTAATACTAGACATATATATGAGTAATGACACAAAAAAGAAAATAGTGATCTCGGGTGGTTTTGACCCGATTCATCCGGGGCATATCGCTATGATAGAAGCCGCTAAAGACTATGGGGAAGTGCACGTTATATTAAATAGCGATGATTGGCTGGTGCGCAAGAAGGGTTTTTTCTTTCAGCCATGGACAGATCGCCGAAAAATTATTGAAGCCTACACGCCGCATGTCCATGAGGTAGATGATAGTGATGGTACTGTGTGTGAGGCTTTGCTACGTATCAAACCCGATTATTTTGGGAATGGGGGAGATAGGACAGCTTTAAATACCCCGGAGCTAGCTGTGTGTGAAGAATTGGGTATAGAGCCCGTCTTTGAACTGGGTGGTGGCAAGTATAGCTCCAGCTCGATGATCAATGGTCGGCAGAGAGTTATTACACGCTGGGGCTCATACGATGTACTTTTAGATATGCCACAGTTGAAAGTGAAAATACTTAACATTGCCGCTGGTAAAAAATTATCTTTGCAAAGACACGAAAAGCGTAGCGAATTTTTCTTTATGCCCAATGGCGAAGTACGGATGAATCTGCCAGGGGTCTGGCATGCGCCGACAGCTCCGCCCGATAAAGATCTGACTATTCTTGAAGTACAGATTGGTGTATCAGAAGAACAAGACATCGAACGTATTTCTGAGGAAGCTATGGAGTATGCTAGTGAAGTCGCTAAAAAAATAAATCTCAATTTCTAAACGATGACAAAAAAGCGCGTGGTGGTGATTGGTGGCGGGACTGGTACTTATACGCTGCTGCGTGGTCTGAAAAAATATACGGACAGTTTGGATCTGACGGCTATTGTGACGATGGCTGATTCAGGTGGCTCGACTGGGCGACTGCGCGATGAGTTTGGTCATTTGCCGGTCGGGGATGTGCGTATGGCGCTCACGGCGCTGGCGACAGACATTGATACTCATGATGAACTTTTGCGAGAATTATTTCTCTATCGCTTTGATCGGGGCGAAGGACTATCGGGGCACAATTTTGGCAACCTTCTCCTTACAGCCCTTACGGATATTTTGGGGAGTGAAGTAGCGGCGATAGAGACGGCTGGTCGGATTTTGCGGATTAATGGTCGAGTGATACCCGTCACTACCGACTCAGTACACTTATCTGCTTTGTACGATGACGATCTAGTGGTAGTAGGGGAGCACGCTATTGATGAAGCGACAAGCGATAGGCACGAAAGACGGATCAAAAAATTGTCTCTCACTCCCGCGGCTAAAATTTCTGCCGGCGCCAAAGCTACTTTGGCGGCAGCGGATGTGATTATTTTTGGTCCCGGCGATTTGTATACGAGCATATTGGCCAACTGCGTAGTAGATGGGGTGACAGAGACACTAGCCGAAACTAAAGCTAAAATTTATTATGTCGGCAATTTGATGACGCGCGGTGGCCAGACGCATGGTATGACTCTGTCTGATCATGTCAAGGAATTGGCTCGTTATATAGAAAGGCAACCAGATGTGGTAGTAGCTCATGATGGAGATTTTAATCAGGATCTTTTGGATCGTTATGTCGGGGAAAATAATTATCCTGTCATCAATACTGGCGTTAGTGATGATATCAAATTAGTCAAAGCAGCTTTGGTGAGTAATGAATTACCAAGACAGCGAGCAGGTGATGTGCTGAAGCGGAGTTTTATTCGTCACGACAGCGATCTATTGGCCAAAGTCTTAGTGGACTCTTTTGAATAATTTTCTCCCACATTGCTCACTTAGTTGTGAGCGATTATCGGTTATACTACTCATAGTCTATGGGTAACAAAAACTCTTCGTCTCTAAATGAAGATATTGTTGTGCGCGAACAAGCGGCGCTCGATAAGATTATTAGTGCGACCGGTCGTGATGGTAAAGTGCCCAAAGAAGCACGGGTGGGTGTACAGGAAGCTAGGCGATCGGCCAGTGTTGTGGCGCCGACGACCGGTCGCACAGCCACGCGCATCTTGTTTATTTCTACCGACGTCTCTTTGCTCAATCAAACCAAAACTTCTCTCGATGGTTATGCCGCTTTGGCTGATGTTTTTGACGAAGTGCATATTGTGATATTGCGCGCTGGTATCAAGGCAAGGACACCAGTGTTGCGAGTGGCCGACAATGTCTGGGTCTATGTAGCCACCAGCAAACATCTTTGGTCGACAGTCTGGTCTGGATGGCAGTTGATCCAAGATCAATTTGAATTTGCCGATGGTTTTAGACCTGATTTGATAGTAGCGCGAGACCCGCTCCAGAGTGCGGCTCTGGCTTATATAGTTGGTGCCCACTATAAGCGGCCGACTCAGCTTCATATCGTAGGTCAATTTGCCAAGTTGATTTCGGAAATCAAAAACCAAAGATGGTATAAACGTTGGTTGCTCGATTTTATTGTAGGCAAATTCTTGAGCGTCAGGACACCGTCCGAAGAGATAGCTACGCAGATAAAAAATCGTTGGCCAGAAGTTTTAGATGTAGCGGTTTTGCCACAATACCGGCCGGTAAAAAATTTGGTTAATTTGCCGCGCACCCAGTATCTGCAGCAAAAATTTCCGCAGTTCTCATTTATTATTTTGTATATAGGTGCACTGTCTCATAATAGTACTGCTTTTCGGGCGCTTGATGCGGTACGAAGTGCGCTTTCAAATCCTCGGGTCGGTATGGTGATGGTGGGGGATGGGCCAGCCCGTAATGAGTTTATAAAACGAGCCAAACTTTTGGGTATTTATGAACATGTGGTTTTTGAGCGGACGGCTGATGATATCAATCAATACTTATTAAGTGCCGATACTATGCTCATCACCGATACTGATGCCGCGGGTGATGATTGGAGTTTGTATGGGGCGGCCGCGGGTGTACCGATGATTATGAGCCGGACCGCTTTTCGACGTGATTTGTTTGAGACATCTGAAGCGGCACTAGTGTGTGACGAAATGGATGTGGTCGGTATGACCAAAGCGGTTAGTCAGATACTCAATGACGCCGCAACTCGTATTCGTTTGCGCGAGCTCGAGCGGACAGTAGTAGCCACTAGACTACATGACGATCCCGAATCATATCGCGTCGCCTATAGATTGAGCGTAGAAGAGGCTATCGTAGTAGAGGCCACCAAAGAGGAACTGAAGAAAAAACTTCCTGTATAATAAAACTCTTATGAAAAAAGTTGCTCCAAATTTTGTTGGTATCGGTGCTGCTTATGCAGGACTTGGTGTAGTGGCAGAGATGTTGGCCGAGCATCCAGCTATTGCCAATCATATTCGCGCACACAATTTTTTTAATACCGACCGTTACGAAAAAAAAGGCAAGACTTGGTACGAGACAGAACTTTTAAGAGATGCTGGAGCAGGAACACTGCTTGGTGATGTCACAGCTGGCTATATGAGTAGTCATATGGCGGCAGACAGAATTGCGGCTGATTATCCGGACGCAAAATTGTTTGTAATTTTGCGTCACCCTTTGCGACGAGCCGTAGTGGAGTTTGCCTCTTTGCAAAAAATTGATAGCACTGCCGCCAAACACCAAGCCGCAACTTATCTCTCTGAACATCCAGAAGTACAAAAACATAGTTTTTATGGATCTCTGCTGCAATCTTTTTTTGGTTATTACTCTCCGATCCAACTACACGTAATCTTGTATGAAGAATTGGTAGAAGATCCTTTAAAGGAAATATCTCGTTTGTATGATTTTTTGGAGGTAGACAAAAATTTTATCCCGAAACGTTTACGACCTTTTGCGCCGCCACCTGAGGACCCTAAGAACCCTTCACTTTTCTATCGGGCCAAAAAACTCATCAAAAAACTCTACAAAAAAATGTTTGTTAAGGCACCTGAGCCGGTGTTCCCAGCCGAAATAATATTGAATCAGTGGCTTACTGAAGAGCAAATTGAGATTTTTAATAAAGCTTTTGCTGTCGACTCCGATCAGTTGTCTTTTCTTTTGCACCGAGACATGAGTGAGTTTTGGTCTTTAAAAAAGGAACCTCTCCCAGTTGCCGTTTAGATTTCGCTCCAAAATAGGTCACACGTCTAGACCCCGCTTCGGGGTCTAGCGTGTTATATTTGTCGGCATGTGAGGCCTTGGCGGTTAAGTCCAAAACTTAAGCAAAAAGGAAGTAATTAATAATATTTATAACCTAGTTTTAAAAGACTACTGAAGGTATGAAAGATTTTTTGAAAGGGCTGATTTATGTAGGTTTGTTTGCAGTACCATTTTTAACATTGTATGTAGAAAATGACTTTTTCTTCCCATTTATTACCGGTAAGAATTTCGCTTTTCGGATAATTGTTGAAGTGGTAGCAGCAGCGTGGTTGATATTGGCGCTTTATGATAAAGAGTATCGTCCGAGATTTTCTTGGCTACTAGCCTCGTTTACCGCACTCATTGGAGTTATGTTTTTGGCTTCATTGGCCGCAGAACACAGAATGACAGCGTTCTTTAGTAATTATGAGCGCATGGATGGCTATGTCACCCTTATTCATGTGTATGCTTACTTTGTTTTATTGGGTACAATGCTGCGCACTCCAAAACAATGGTCATACTTCCTTCATACCTCAGTGGCGGTCGCGGGCTTTGTAGCTCTCAAAGGTTTGTCTCAGCTAGCCAGTGCTGATGTGCGTGTCGATAGTACGCTCGGTAACGCGGCTTACATGGCTATCTACATGCTCTTTCATATCTTCTTTTTGGCTTACCTATTTGTACAGAGTAAAGTGACGCCATATCGCATCGTCTACGCATTATTGATGGTTTTGTTTGCTTACGTACTGCTTCAGACTGGTACTCGTGGTACGGCGATTGGTCTAGCGACGGGTTCTTTGGCGGCGGTGGCTTATGTAGCGGTCTACGCTCCAAGTAAGTCTACACTTAGACGCTACGCAATTGGCGCCTGTGCTGCAGTGGTACTTCTCATCGGTACTTTCTATCTTGTGCGTGATACTGATTATGTACAAGGCAACCAGTCTCTGTCTCGTATTGCTAATACCGATCTGGGCTCAGACTTACGTATTCGTACCATTATTTGGTCGATGGCGGTGAAGGGTATTGAAGAAAAACCAGTCCTTGGGTGGGGTAACGGTAATTTCAACTATGTCTTTAACGAACAATACGACCCACGACTTTATGGACAGGAACAATGGTTTGATCGCGTGCACAACATCTTTTTTGATTGGTTGATTGCGGGTGGTATCTTTGGTCTCTTGGCTTACTTCTCAATCTTTGCTGCACTCGCTTATTACTTATTGATTCGACCATGGAAGAAAGACGATACTTTTTCGGCACTTGAGAGAGGTGTGATCTTTGGTTTGCTCGTCGGTTATCTCACTCACAACTTAGTGGTGTTTGATAATATCGTGAGTTACATCTTCTTCGCTGTTACTCTCGGTCTTCTCCATAGTCGTTATGGCACCGAGATTAAGCGTTTTAGTAATTTCTCTATGCCTGAAAAGGTGGTAACGCAAATTGCTTTGCCGGTGACGGCTGTTGTAGCTGTTCTTGTCGTCTATACCCTCAATGTACCAAGCATGCAGGCTTCAGCGGCTCTCATTAATGCTTTTGAGACACAGGATTTGGATGAACGCCTATCCCGCTTTGAGGAAGCTTTGTCTTACAAATCATTTGCTCGGCAAGAGGTGGTGGAGCAGTTGGCTCAGCAGACGATGGGTATCGCGGATTCCAAAGCTCGTGGTCAACAAGGAGTCAGTGAAGAGACTTTCAAAGCCTACGTTAATCTAACAGAAACGGAATTGGCCGAGATGGTAAAGAATAAACCAAACGACGCGCGTCTACACGTATTCTTGGCTAGTTATTATAGGTCGATCGGTAATATCGAAAAAGCTCGTGAGCAATTGGCGATTTCAAGAAAATTATCACCCAAGAAACAAGCGATTATTTTGCAGCAAGGAGCCGTAGAATATTCAGCAGGTGATATCGAAGGAGCCAAGAATTACTTCAAGGAAGCATATGAACTTGATACTACCAATAATGAAGCTAAAGAATTCTATGTAGCCTCACTATTTGCTTCGGGCAACAAAGATGAAGCGGCTAAGTTGGTGGCAGAATCAGACGAGGTCTTCATGAAGCGTTTGGCGCAAAGTGACTTTGTTGTTTCTTCTGTCAATGAAGCTAAAGATTATGCTACTTTGGCCAGTCTATATGAAGTGCGAGTTGAGCTCGCTAGTACCACTCCACAAAATTGGGCAAGCTTAGCTTTCACTTACTATCAAATGAAAGAAATAGAAAAGGCGGTTGATGCACTAGAACGTGGTGGTGCGGCAGTGCCGGGATTTAGTCAGACAGCTAGTTGTTGGATTGGCAACCTCGAAGCCGGTCGTTCTCCAGAAGTTGGTTGTAACTAAACATGTCTATAGAGATAAAGGAACGCGTTTCGTTAAAAGACAAAACCACGTTAGCGGTCGGCGGGGAAGCACTTCATTATATTGAAGTAGCTACACTACCAGATTTAGCGGAGGCGGTCTCCTTTGCACAAAAAGCGGCTTTGCCGCTTTTTGTGCTTGGCGGCGGCTCCAATGTACTAGTGTCTGATGCTGGCTTTGCCGGTTTGGTCTTGAAGATGCAATTGAAGGGACGCCGCTATGAAGAAAAGGGAGATAAAGTCATTGCTACTTTTGCTGCTGGTGAAGTACTTGATGAAGTGGTGGCGGAGACGGTAAAGAAGGGCTGGTGGGGCTTGGAAAATCTATCCGCTATCCCTGGTACAGTAGGGGCTACTCCGATCCAAAATGTCGGCGCTTATGGCGTAGAAATATCTGATTTGCTGACAACAGTCGAAGTGTACGATTGTGTAGCAAAAGCTCCCGTTACTTTATCCAACGAGCAATGCCGGTTTGGTTATAGGGATTCTATTTTTAAGCAAGCTGAGGGTAAAAAATATATCATCACTAGTGTCACATTTTGTTTATCAAAAACGGCGAATCCTAAACTACAGTATGCTGATTTGGCCAAGCGATTTGCTATAGCTCCACCTTCACCAAGTTTGATAAGACAAGCTGTCATTGAAATACGCTCTGCCAAATTTCCTGATTGGCACGTGGTTGGGACAGCGGGATCGTTTTTTAAAAATCCCATTATCAAAAAATCTGCCGCTGCTGAATTGGCAGAAAAATTTCCTGACCTACCGATTTATGAGGTAGATGAAGATCAAAGCAAAGTCTCACTTGGTTTTGTGCTTGATAAGATATGTCATTTGAAAGGTTATACTGTTAATCATGTGGGACTTTATGAAGCGCAGGCTCTAGTCTTGGTGGCAAGTAGAGGAGCAACAGCGACGGAGGTTTTAGAATTTTCTAAAAATGTTTCAGAGAAAGTTTTTGAGGCAACAAACATTTTGATTGAGAGAGAAGTGACTTTGCTCGAATAATTTTTCAAAAAAATATTTTTTTGAAAAATTTTTGAAAAAATCTTATCCACAAATAATGTTAAAAAAAATTTGTGCGAAAAAAAATTACGCGTGATAATAGTAAGTAAGCAGACATCCTCTCTACTGTTTGTTCTTTAAGAAATGAGAGTGTCATGCGGTCGAATTTTATTCAACTAACTCTCATCACAAACTACTATGGCAGCAGCAAAAAAGGCAGCTAAGAAGGTAGCTAAGAAGGCGGTCAAGAAGGCTCCAGCGAAGAAGGTAGCCAAGAAGGCAGTCAAGAAGGCTCCAGCTAAGAAGGTAGCTAAGAAGGCCGCAAAAAAAGCTCCAGCTCGCAAGAAGAAGTAAAACATCTTTTTGTAAAGTTGATCGCATAAACCGCCACGCAAGTGGTGGTTTTTGCTAGCTTTGTATTTATATCAATAAACGTATATACTAGCGCCACATATGTCATTTTTAGATAGATTCTTTGGTCCTAGTTATGAAAAAGAATTAGTGGCCATTTCACCAATTGTTGCTCGTATTAATGAGTTAGAAAATAATTACACACCACTAAGCAACGAAGAGATTAAGGTAGCGGTAGCCGATCTTAAAGCTCGTGTTGCTTCAGGTAAAGAAACTCTCGATGATGTTTTACCTGAAGCCTTTGCGCTGACACGCGAAGCTAGTAAGCGCACGATGGGTCTGCGTCACTTTGATGTGCAGCTAATTGGTGGTGTTATATTGCATCGCGGCAAAATAACTGAGATGCGCACAGGTGAAGGAAAGACTCTCGTTGGTACATTGCCAGCAGCTCTTAATGCTCTCTCGGGTAAGGGGGTGCACGTGGTGACTGTCAATGATTATCTAGCTAGACGAGATGGTGTGTGGATGGGTCAAATTTACAATGCCCTTGGTCTCACTGTCGGTATCATCAATAGTGGTGGTTCTTATTTGTATGATGAGACTCACAAAGAAAGTGATAGAGAACGAGATGAAGCAGGGGCTTATAAAGTTTTCTATGAATTTCTCCGACCATGCTCTCGACAAGAAGCTTACCAAGCTGATATTACTTATGGTACCAACAGCGAGTTTGGTTTTGACTATCTACGCGATAATATTGAATTTGATGTAAATAATGTTAGACAGAAGTATCACACTTTTGCAATTATCGACGAAATTGACTCCATTTTAATTGACGAAGCACGAACCCCTTTGATTATTTCTGCACCAGCTGAGGATTCCGAAAATCTCTATACGGTTTTTGCTGCTATCGCAAGACAGCTAAAAAAGGATGAACATTATACGGTTGATGAAAAATTGCGCAGCGCGACTTTAACCAACTCTGGTATTGAAGCAGCTGAAAAAATGTTGGGTGTAGAAAATATTTATACAGACAAGGGTATCAAATACGTTCACCATCTTGAAACCGCGGTACGGGCAGAAGCTTTATATTTGCGTGATAAAGAATACGTAGTGCGCGATAACGAAGTGGTGATTGTGGATGAGTTTACAGGTCGCATGCAACCGGGGAGACGTTGGTCTGATGGTCTACACCAGGCGATTGAAGCCAAAGAGGGTGTAGCTATCCAGCGCGAATCTCGTACTTACGCTTCTATCACTTACCAAAATTACTTCCGTATGTATGAAAAATTGGCCGGTATGACGGGTACAGCCATGACTTCAGAAGAAGAATTTTATACCGTGTACAAGCTCGAGGTTATACCGGTGCCGACTCATCGACCAGTTTTGCGTACCGATCACAACGACCTGATATTCCAAAACGAGCAGGGTAAGTTTGCTGCGATTATAAGACGTGTCAAAGAAGTACACGAGACAGGTCAACCAATTCTCATTGGTACTGCCTCTATTGAATCAAACGAACGCCTCTCAAAGGCCCTCACTAACGCTTCTGTCCCACACCAAGTCTTAAATGCCAAGAATCACGAACGGGAAGGTGAGATTATTGCTGAAGCGGGCAAGAAAGGCGCTGTGACGCTTGCTACCAACATGGCTGGTCGTGGTGTAGACATTAAGCTCGGTGGCCCACAAGCGACCACAGAAGAAGCTGAAGCAGTGAAGGAGCTCGGCGGTCTATTTGTCCTTGGTACCGAAAGACATGAAGCAAGACGAATAGACAACCAACTTCGTGGTCGCTCAGGTCGTCAGGGTGATAAGGGTGCTACCCAGTTTTACGTATCAATGGAAGATTCCTTAATGCGCATCTTTGGTGGCGAGCGAGTCAAAAATCTGATGGGTACCTTTGGTATTCCTGAAGATCAACCAATCGAAATGAAGTTGATCTCGAAGCAGCTAGAGTCAGCACAGACACGTATCGAAGGCTTTCATTTTGATGCTCGTAAACAAGTATTGGCTTATGACGATGTTCTCAATCAGCAACGTGTCGCTATCTATGGCCGTCGCCGCCGCTTGTTATTTGGTGAGAGAGAAGCTATAGACGAAGTACTGACTGAAGTAGAAGTTCTCCAGCCAGAGGTTAGAGAAATAATAAATAAAAAAGTAGAGGAGTTGGGTGAAGATTTGGCTTATCAGCTCTTTACGAGACTGGCTCTACAGATGATAGATTCGCTATGGGTAGATCATCTCGAAGTCATGAGTCATATCCGTTCTAGTGTCAATTTGCGCGCTTATGGCCAACGAGATCCGCTTATCGAGTACCGTAAGGAGGGCACACAGGCCTACCACGCATTGACAGAGAGTATTCTAAGAAGAATCGGTGAAGTCCTGCCAAACGTTCAGCCAGCGGTCATCGCTAAAGAAGAAGAAATGCACAAAAAGGAGGCCGAAGCCGCATTACGGGCCAGTGAAGCCGGTGCTGCAAAAGTCGCTGAAGAACCGCGTCGAGTAGTTGAAGGGCCATCTCGTAATGAGATAGTGACAGTGGTTAAAGACGGTGAAGAACGCACGATAAAATTTAAAAAAGCTGAAAGCATGCTGGCAGAAGGTTGGAAGATAAAATCGTAGAGCTAACTACAAAAGATTAAACACAAAACCCCGCAAGGGGTTTTGTGTTTTTGTGGTTGCTAATGACAGGTCGGTCGCTTTTAAGTTTATCTCAGTCCTCTATGAAAAAGTGCTTTCAAGGTATTCAAACGTTACGGTCCCCTTTACTTTGTTGCGAAATAGTGGTATTAAGATGTCTATGTTTATTGATCAACTAACAGTTTATGCCAAGGCTGGCAACGGGGGAGATGGAGTGACTCGTTGGCGACACGAAAAATTCGTGCCCATGGCTGGTCCAGCTGGTGGCAATGGTGGCAATGGTGGCGACGTCTATGTCGAGGCTGTTCGTGATCTGGGTTTATTGGCTAAATACACTGGTAATCCAACGTTTGTAGCCAAAGACGGCGAAGCTGGACACAGTGGTAGCAAACACGGTAAAAGTGCCGAAGACCTCACCATCAAAGTGCCGGTTGGTTCGGTGGTCACTGATGTGGCTCGCGGCCGAGTCTATGAATTTTTTACAGAGGGTCACCGTGAAAGAGTGTTTAAAGGCGGGCAAGGTGGTTTGGGCAATGAACACTTCAAGAGTGCCACCAATCGTTCTCCTGAAGAAAACACCAAGGGTAAAGCCGGGGAGTTTGGTGACTTACTGATTGAACTCACTTTGGTCGTTGATGTAGGTTTGGTTGGTCAGCCAAACGCCGGCAAATCAACTTTGCTAAATACTTTCACCAATGCCAAGAGTGCAATTGGTGCTTATCCGTTCACTACTCTTGTACCACATCTTGGCGCCTTTTATGGGTACACCATCGCTGACATTCCAGGGCTAATAGAAGGAGCCGCCGAAGGGAAGGGGCTTGGACATACCTTTCTACGCCATGTCACCCGTACTAAAATGATACTACACTTAGTATCACTCGAACACGAAGACCCGATTGCTGCATATAATACCATTCGAAATGAGTTGTCTTTATACAGTACAGAGCTAACTAGTAAGCCTGAGTGGGTAATTTTTACCAAAAAAGACCTTGTAAACAAAGACTTACCTGACACTGTTAGGAATTTCATTGACAAGCATGAGAATCGTGTCTTTGTTATATCTACAGAATCGGGTGAAGGAGTAGAAGAGCTCAAACAAGCGCTTGTTAAGTATCTACAAGGGTCGTAAAATACAGGACATTGTGAGTAATAAGTAATGTCATGTATACCCCAACTATTGGTCTTGAAGTGCACGCAGAATTAAAAACCGCTAGCAAAATGTTTTGCGGTTGCAAAAATGATCCACATGCTTCAGAACCCAATGCCAATATTTGTCCGATCTGTCTCGCTCACCCCGGTACGCTACCTACACCAAACAAAGAGGCGATCAAGAGTGTTCTACTTTTTGGTACAGCGGTGGGAGGAGAGTTGGCTGACTACTCTGAGTTTGATCGCAAAAATTATTTTTATCCAGATATCCCAAAAGCATATCAGTTGAGTCAGTACGCCTTTCCATTTGTAAGAGGAGGGAGTCTTAAAGGTGTTGCTCTCACCCGTGTCCACCTCGAAGAAGACACTGCCAGAAGTCAGCACGACAAGGGGCAGGAGAGTCTTGTAGACTACAATCGCGCCGGAGTACCTTTGATGGAACTGGTCACCGAGCCAGTAATACACGACGCAGAGACAGCTGGAAGTTTTGCAAAAGAGTTGCAAATACTTTTGCGTACACTTGGCATCAGTGACGCCAATATGGAGAAGGGAGAGATGCGTGTGGAAGCCAATATTTCAGTCAGCTCCACCGATAAGCTTGGTACAAAGGTTGAAGTAAAAAACCTCAATTCATTTAGATCGGTAGAGTCGGCTATTGCATATGAAATCGAAAGACAAATCCAAGTACTAGAGATGGGCGGGGAAGTAAAGCAAGAGACTAGGGGCTGGGACGAAGTAAAAAATGAAACGTACTTGCAGCGCTCTAAAGAAACTGCCAAAGATTATCGCTATTTCCCAGATCCTGATATTCCGAAGCTAAAAATAAGTGAACTAGATGAATTCTCGTCACCTCGTTTAAACGAAATAATGCCTGAACTGCCAGACAATAAGCGCTCAAAATATGAATATCTCGGTTTAACGAGCTCGCAAGCAGAAACATTTATTCAGGACATTAGATTGGCAGAGTACTATGCTGAAGCACTATCTATATTTTCGGCAGGCGAACAAAAAGAAATGGCACTGCCTGTCGCTAACTATCTTTTGACTGATCTAAGTTCACACTTTGCTGCGGAGAATACAGGCGTCAACCTTCTCTCACCAAAGCACTACGGAGAGCTTATGAAGCTCGTAGTAAAGAAAGAGGTGACATCTAGAGTCGCTAAAGATCTATTGGCAGAATTTGCTTTAAATGACACTGATTTGGTAGCCATTGCCAAGTCTCGTAACCTACTATCAAGTTTCTCTGACGCGGATCTAGAGGCCTTGGTAGAGAAGATAATCAGTGATAATGCAAATGTGGCAGAGGAGTATCGTGGCGGTAAAGTAGCTTCTTTGCAATTCTTGCTTGGACAAGCCATGAAGCAGACAAAAGGTGCCGCTGATCCAGAGAGGCTTAAAGCACTATTTGTCAAAAAACTCAGTTAGCTGATTGACCGAGAAAAGTTTATTTATAAACAGATCTCGTGTAGAAGACAGATTTTTTTGTATCTCACACATGCTATAATCTTTGTAGTTATATGGACACTATCAACTACGAAGGTACTGTTTACACCAAAGCCAGTGTTTTGGCTAAGCGTTTTCGTTATACTTCAGACTACATTGGCCAACTCTGCCGTTCGGGTAAGATCGATTCACGATTGGTGGGTAGATCATGGTATGTCAATGAGGCTGCCCTTATTGCTCACAAAGAATCAAAGTACAAGCCAATTCGTGGAAACGAGATAACTACTGATATCAACATATCTCGCACTGATTATCCTATTGAAGAGAAGGTGGAGGTGCGACCTCGTCTAGCTAGAGTGACTGCAAAAATGGTTCAATCGCAGCCAAGCAGTACTAAACATTTTGCTCTGAGACTGGCTTCCGTTCCTGTTCGCTATGAACCTGATGAGTCTGAATTATTGCCACAACCAGTAGTCAACAAACGAATTGAACCAGTAGTTCAAAAGATTGATATTTTGCCCGCTGAAGCAAAAAAGCTCAGAATAACCATTACTGACAAACCAACAACTAGACTTGACTTTACCCCTTTACCAGAAGTGCAGCTGACAGGTATGGTAAATGTTGTTGAAATAAGCCCTGAAATTGATGAGTCTGTACCAGAACCGGTGCATTTTGATTCAATCAATCCTGTTTTGCCGAGTGCGCTTTCAGATGAAGAAATGAAGCCCTCTGTTAAGGCTGTAAAGACTAAATCGCCTGTACTGGCTAACGAAGTTGTGTCAAAGCAAGTCAATCAGCCTAAAAAGATCACTTTTACCCCCAATACTGTGAACGCAGTAGATGTTTCTTCTAGAGGGTCATGGGCGGTTGTTTCTATCACGGTTGTCACTCTCAGCGTACTGCTTTTTACAGTCCTGACCTTGACCTCAAATGTGATCGTTATCGAGGGTACCAAGCCACAGTCTCGAGTAGATTTTAATCTGGCAAATCTTGCACTTTTGCGACAACTTTTTGAATAAAGTTATTAACATTTTAAAAAATAAAAAACAGCCGATTTGAGTATAATATACATAGCTATATCTGCGCTATGGAATCGGGAATTGTCATCGGTAACAGAACACTTGTACCACTCAAAGTGGCCGCCTCTTCAGTGTCGTATTCACGCGACTATGTGGCACGTCTCGCGCGTGAGGGAAAGATCGCTGCCGCACAAGTCAATCGTCAGTGGTACATCGATCCTGTCTCACTACAAAATTTTTGTGAACATGCTCAACTTGAAGTATTGGCTCGGTCTGAGTACGTGCGTGAGTTGAGACGAAATGAACTTGAGTCTAAAGATAGATGGGAGAGTTTTGAAAATAACAAAAAACAACGTCAAGAAAAAACTTTCACAGTAAGTGTATATCGAACTCTAGTGTTCGTGGTCTGTGGTTTGTGTGCTGGTTTTTTGGTTCACGTCGCCTTGCCTTTGACCCAGTCAGCTTCTTTGCCGGCACAATTGGGTTTCTTGTTTGATATCAATCGGTCAGATGTAGAAGAAAAACCGCAAACTCCCGCTGCCGCTTTTTGGGAAAATATCGGCAATGTTTATATAAACGACGAAGCAATAACTATCGATAATGGGATTGTTTTATTACCCTCGGGCACAACTTCTGAGGCAAGTGTAGAAGAATTATTTTCAGACCCAGTATCGATTATAAATACTAGTTCTTCTACTGGAGTAATTTCAATTGATGAAAAAGGTGTTACTACCACTATGCCTTTTGTACGCATTCCTAAAGCAGCATCAGTAGAAAGTAAGGCTTCATCTGAATGATTATGAAGTTTTCTTGGTACATGCGAAGCTTGTCCACACTCCTCCTTTTGGCAGGAGTGTGGTCTGTTGTACCAAGTGATGTAATTGCTCAGCAGTTTAATCAGCAAATAAATTACCAAGGTAAACTAGCCAATAGCAGTGGTGTGGCAGTGGCAGACGGTACATACCAAATGGTATTTAGACTTTACACTGTTGCTACTAGTGGCACTGCTATTTGGACAGAGGCATGGGCTGGTGTTAACGAAGTTCCAGTGGTGAACGGCTTGTTTTCTGTGATGCTTGGCACTAGTAGTTCAACTTCTAATATTAATTTTAATCAAACTTTATATTTAGGAGTTACGATTGAAGGTGATAGCGAAATGACGCCACGAAAAATTTTGGGTGCGGTACCGGCAGCCTTTGAAGCTAAAAATTCTCAAACTGTTGGCGGTGTAGCCTCGACTTCCTTGGTGCGTAATGATCAAGCTTCGACTATTTCTACTAGTACTGCCAGTACTCTTTTAACAGTTACTCAAAATGGTGTAGGCGATATTTTGAATTTATTTGATGGCGGTACAGAAGTATTTTCTGTAATAGACGGCGGGAATGTTGGGATTGGTTCCACCACTCCTGGTGCCAGATTATCAGTCAACGGCTCCGGCTTCTTCGGTGGTAACCTTACTGCTACTGGTACTCTAAATATCACTGGCCTATCCACTCTCGGTCTACTTACCGCAACCAACGCCACCACCACCAACCTATTTGCTACTTCTACAAACTTCGTTTCAGCCACCACCACCAACCTAAGTACTACCAACCTAACTGTGACAGGTGCCTTCCGCGACTCCGCTGCCAGTACTGGCACCCTTGGTATGATTCTCCAAAGCACTGGTACTAGTACTAGGTGGGTGGCAACGAGTACCATCGGTTCATACTACCTCAACCGCGCTAACCACACCGGTACCCAAGCCACCAGTACCATTACGGGTGTCTTTGGGGTAGCCAATGGAGGTACTGGCTCTTCTTCTTTCACTAACAACCGTCTCCTTACCGGTAACGGCTCCAACGCCTTGGTAGATGAGGCCAACCTTACTTTTGATGGTAGTACACTAGCAGTAACTGGTGCTCTTACAGTCTCAGGCAACACCACCTTCAGTGGACTTATTGCCTCAAGAGCTTTGTTCTTAGATAGTAGTAATCGCGCTACTACTACTGGCGCTCTTGCTAATCTTATATCCAGTCTCTCAGACGTAAATGGCTCAACCGGTTCAAGTAACCTAGTACTCTCAACCTCGCCAGCTTTTGCAGGAACAGCTACCTTTAGTGCTCTAACAGCAACTGGTACCGCCACTTTCACTACAGTTGATATCAATGGTGGCTCAATAGACGGTACAGCTATCGGAGCCGCTGCAGCGAATACGGGAATCTTCACCAACGCCACCACCACCAACCTATTTGCTACTTCTACAAACTTCGTTTCAGCCACCACTACCAACCTACGTCTAACCAACCTTACTATCGGCTCTAATGCCTTCATCCGTACTGGTGCTCACAACTTAACTCTAACAACTGGCGGCACGACAGACGTTACTTTACCTGCCACTGGAACATTGTCTACTCTTACTGGTGCTGAAACCTTAACCAACAAATCTCTTACTTCACCAACCATCACCGGTACCGGTAATGCTACCTTTGCTAACGCAACTACTTCCACTAACTTCACTCTCTCTGGTACTCTCCGCGATTCGGCCATGGCCTCTGGTACCCTTGGCATGGTTCTCCAAAGCACTGGTACCAGTACCAGATGGGTGGCTACATCAAGTCTAGGTTTTGCCTCTAGTTTTAGTAATTCTCTGCAATTATCTAACCTACTTTCAGATGAGGTTGGTACCGGACTTGCCGTTTTCAACACCTCACCAGCTTTTGCAGGGACAGCAACTTTCAATAGTCTAACAGCCACTGGTACTTTGACTGTATCTACTTCATCTGCTGGTACCTCAGTTGATATGTTTACTCTTATCAATACTGGTGGAACAAATGGTGCGGCAGCGCGTATGTATCTTTCAGGTAGCAATAATATTACACGCTCAGCTTATATCGAAGGTATTAATGTGGAGGCAACAAATCAAAACGAACATGCGCTTGCCTTTGGAGTTAGTGATCAAGGAGCTGCGCCAACAGAAGCGATGCGTATTAATTATAATGGGCGAGTCGCAATTGGTACCACCTCGCCAGCTTCATTGCTACATATTTACTCAAGTAGTTCGGCAGTGGCGACAGCATTATCTACCATTGAAAATGGTGGTACGGGAGATAGTCACCTTCGATTTTTGTTAACTGGCGGTGCTGCCTATACTATGGGTATTGATAACTCAGATAGTGATAAGTTTAAGATTTCTTATAGTTCAACTGGTGGTGGAGCACTGGGTTCAAGTGATAGATTTATCATTGATACAGACGGTAGTGTTGGTATAAACGACAATACGCCAACAGCTCTTCTTAATCTTGGTGGTACATATACAACATCTAATACAGACATGATTCTATTGAGTGGTACCCTCACTTCAGACGCTCTTACGCAGAGAGGAGTAAATATGGACACCGCCTTTTCTCCAAATCCTAGTGTCGGTACTTTGACTTCAGCTATTGGTATTGCTTCTACACCAAACTTAGCCAATGCCACTACCACGATTTCCAACTACTATGGTGTATTTACTCGCCTTGATGCCGCATCTACTTACACAGGTTCAGTCACTAATGCTTTTGGATATTTAGCAGCTGATCCTGGTTCGAACAACAATAGTCCACAACCATACACCAATTACTACGCTTTTCGTTCGGCCACCATTACCAACGGTAATGGTGCTACTAGTACCAATGTCACAAACTACGGTTTTTCACTAAATGGTATTACAGCTGCTGCCAGTACTTCTAACTCTGCTACTGTCACAAACTATGGTATCTACTTAACAAAACCGTCTGGTGACACTGCTAGTACGAGTAACTACGGACTCTATATCAATGATGTGGGGGGAGTGAATGCGGCCAACAACTTCTCTGTCTATAACAATTCTACTGCCGATAGTTATTTTGCTGGAAACATTGGTCTTGGGACTACTTCACCCGCAACCAAATTACATATTTATGGCGGAGATTTAACTATGGATAGGGGTTCTACCATAAATACCTTGAGTCGAGATTTAAACATTGGTGGTGCGAGAAATGGAGGAGGTAATACATTTGCAGAGATTAATTTTTATAACTACGACAGTAACGGAGCAGCTCTTGATTATATCGGAGCAGCTATACGTGCACAAAATGAAGAAGGTTCAACTGATACTGATGCTGGCGAACTAGGCTTCTTTACTTCTACCAGCACTTCAGGCTTAACTGAGCGTATGACTATTACCGCCGCTGGCAACGTCGGCATCGGCTCCACCACCCCAGCTGCACTCCTCGGCGTCAACGGCTCCGGCTTCTTCGGTGGCAACCTTACTGCCACGGGTACTATTTATGCATCTGTTGGTGTTGGTGTTGGTACTTCTGCTATAGGTTCTAATATGCTGAGTGTAGTTGGTAATGTTAGAACGGTAAATGTTACTAATACTGGGTCACTTTCTATTGTAAGTAGTAGCACAAACTCCAGTACTGCTTTTTCAGTCACCTCAGCTGATACACTTAGTTCTCGCTATGTAGCAGAGTTTCTATCTAATTCAGGTGCTACAACGGGTATGGTGATCACTGCCGCTGGCAACGTCGGCATCGGCTCCACCACCCCAGCTGCACTCCTCGGCGTCAACGGCTCCGGCTTCTTCGGCGGCAATCTTACCGCCACTGGTACTCTAAACATCACCGGTCTTTCTACTCTCGGTCTACTTACTGCCACGAACGCCACCACCACCAACCTCTTTGCTACTTCTACTAACTTCGTTTCGGCCACCACTACCAACCTAAGTACTACCAACCTAACTGTGACAGGTGCCTTCCGCGACTCCGCTGCCAGTACTGGCACCCTTGGTATGATTCTCCAAAGCACTGGTACCAGTACCAGATGGGTGGCTACATCAAGTCTCGGTATCTCTGCCAACCTTCTAGATGGTATAGATAGTACATCCTTCCTTCGTTCAGATGCTTCAGATTCATTTACTGGCGCCAATACTCTCGACTTTGCTGCTGCTACCACTCTTGATATCAATGGTTCACTTTCTATTGCTACCACTAGTATTGTTTTTGATGGAGCGAGTACGAATTTTAATTTGACAGGAGATCTTACCATCAATACTAATGACTTGGTGGTAAATAAATCAACAGGTAATGTGGGTGTTGGTACTACCACTCCAACTTCTGTATTAGCCGTTAATAGCTCTTCTGGTGATAATGTGCCGGCATTTTCAGTAAATGGAGGAGGGGACGCGGCAACTGAATACGTTGGTTACTTACTTGGTCGTAGTTCATCATTCAATTCAACCGTTTTGCGCTTGGCTTCAAATCGCGTCAGTAGTACCGGCTATAACTTTATTGAAGCTGTTATTGATGAAGATGGTACTCCAGAAACAGCTTTTATTGTCCGTGGGAATGGTACTGTCGGTATTGGCACTACAAGTCCAGCTGGTTTGCTTGATGTAACTGGAGGCAATATGTACCTCACCGATACCGCCAATACTGGTATGCGTTTCTATTTCAAAAACGCATCTACGCAATGGTACCTGCAAAATGCCTCAGGATCATTTAGATTAGTTGACGCCGAATCGGCCTCCACGCCTTTCTTGGTGGAAGATGCTGCTCCTGATAATTCACTTCGTGTGTATTCTTCTGGCGATGTGGCTATGTTGGGTGGTAGCGTTGGTATTGGCGCTGCTTCTCCTCGCACTACTCTTAATGTTGTTTCGTCTGATGGAAATGGAGTATTCGTAACAGGTAACGGTACAAATACTTCGCCTTATTTTAGATTAACTGAATTGGCTACAGACTATCGCGGTGGTTACTTGATGGATGATGGTATAAATAACGTCTTTAATATTGGCGTTCACAGTACTGCTAATTCAGCTACTTCTAGTGATGTTCATGCTATCAGTATTCCACGAGGGACTGGTTTTGTTGGAATTGGCACCACTTCACCATTGGCAAGATTACATATCCGTAATGCTGATTCTGGCATTAGTTCTTTGTCGGCTCAGGCAGATAATGTATTTATTGAGGGTAGTGGTAATGCTGGTATGACTATTGGTAGTGGTGTCAGTGGTAGTGGCTCAATCTACTTTGGAGATAGTGGCAGTAGTAGTGTCGGCCGTATTGTATATGACCACAGCAATGACGATCTTAATTTCTGGACAAATAATAGTAGAAATCTTGTTATAAATAGTGTTGGTAACGTTGGTATTGGTACTACTACGCCAAGTCAAATACTCTCCATTAGCAGCGCGAGTGGCCTGAGTGGAGCCACCCCAGTTTCTATATCAGTAAACTCTACTTCTAATGGTACTTGGACAGATGAATCAATCATGTCTCAACTCCTTTTTGAATCTTCAGATACAAATGGTGGAGCTGGTGCTAGAGGGGCTATCAGATCGTATGTAGATGATACTACGGGAGCTGATTTTGGTTTGTCATTTTGGACCACTACTGCCGGATCCGGCGGATTAACAGAACAAATGAGAATTGATCATGCGGGTAACGTTGGTATAGGTAGCACTACTCCTAATTTTAAACTTAGTGTAAATGGCACCTCAGCGCTAGTTGGAACAGCCAACATCAACACTTCTGGAACAGCTGCCACTTTAATTGGTAATACCACAGGTGCACTTACTCTTACTTCTGGTGGTAGTGCAGTGTTTGATGTAAATAATAATAGCGCTACTGCTTATCGCCTACGTAGTGGTAGTGCTGGTACAGCGTACTACACAATGGATACTCGCTCAGCGACTGTTAACGCTGTTGGTCATACATTTACAACTGATGCTCCAACTATCGCTCGTACTGGAAATACAAACGTATTTACTTTGGCTTCGTTTAATCCAGCCGATGTCACATGGACTGGTACTACTGGTATGACATCAGCTACTGCTGCCGGATCAAACAAATCAGTCTACTTTGATCAGCCGACAATTGTTTGGGCAACTGCCTCAAATACAACTATTGCCAATGCTAGCAACGTAGCTATCAATGGTGCTACTCAAGCTCAGAATAATGCTGGTAGCACACTAACTATCACAAATTCATCAGCCTTACGTATTTTTGGAGCTGCTGCCACTGGTACTGGTGGTGCTGTGACAAATTCATACGGTCTATATGTTGATGCTTCGAGTAATGCTACCAACAACTTTGCGGCCGTGTTTAATGGTGGTAACGTTGGTATTGGTACCACAAGCCCGACCACATTACTGTCTGTTGCTGGTTCTATAAAATCAACTGGCTCAATTGATGCGGATGTGCAATTTTTAGGGCAACCGTCTGATACTACGAGTGCACCATCTTTTTCGTGGACGACTGATACAGATACTGGTATGTATCGACCTACATTAGATACAATAGGTTTTGTGACGTCTGGTTTTTCACGTTTAAATATCACTGCTTCTGGTAGTGTTGGCATCGGCTCTACCACACCCGCTGCACTACTCGGCGTCAACGGCTCCGGCTTCTTCGGGGGCAACCTTACCGCCACTGGTACTCTAAACATCACCGGTCTTTCTACTCTCGGTCTACTCACTGCAACCAACGCCACTACTACAAACTTTGCAGTTACTGGCACATCATCATTTGCTAGTAGTCTTATTTTGTCTGGTTCAGCAGCTAATATTGCTCTAGGATCTAACTATCTTTCTGGGGATGGTGGGGATGAGGGAATATTTATTGATAGTAGTGGTAATGTTGGGTTGGGTACAACTACTCCAAGCAATCGCCTTGAGCTGGTTTCTGCTGGGGCTGTTTCTGCTATGCTTGTGGGTACTATACCAAGTCTACAATTACAAGAATCAGACGCCAGTGTAGATAATAGACGTATAAGAATAGTTCACGATGGTGGAGGTTTGCTAGTGCAAGCTTTGACCGACGCTGGTTCGGGTGGTGGTAATAATATTTTTATACCACGTACCGGCAACAGTATTGATGGTATAAATCTTCGTTCATCTGGAGCCACGTCTACATTTTTGTCAACAAATGGTTCTAGTTATTTCCTCAATGCTCTCGGCATCGGCTCTACCACACCCGCTGCACTACTCGGCGTCAACGGCTCCGGCTTCTTCGGGGGCAACCTTACCGCCACTGGGACCTTGACAATTTCCGGAGCGACTACGGTTGGTAGTCTGACAACATCTGGTACTCTCGCAGTGTCAGCATCATCTTCTGGTAACTCAGTAGATATGTTTACTCTTATTAACACGGCTGGGACAAGCGGAAGTGCTGCTCGTATGTATCTTTCAGGAGACTCAATTTCACGATCAACATATATAGAAGGTATTAATGTGGAGGCAACCAATGGTAATGAGCATGCCCTTGCTTTTGGAGTAAGCGATTCTGCTTCTGCACCAACAGAGGCGATGCGTATAGACTATAACGGACGCGTGGGTATCGGCACCACTTCACCAGCGTCAATGTTACATATTCATTCAAGTAGTAGTGTTGTTGCTACAGCTCTCGCAACTATCCAACAAAACGGTAGTGGTGATAGCCAACTTCGCTTTTCTCTCACTGGAGTGGCTGCTTATACCATGGGTATTGATAATTCTGATGACAATAAGTTTAAGATATCTTATGGTGCTACTGGTGGAGGTGGCCTAGGTGCAAATGATAGGTTTGTGATTGACGAATCAGGGAATGTTGGTATTGGTACAAGCACACCCCTAGCTTTGCTACAAATAAGCTCTAGTAGCAATCCAATCCTGCGAATTGATAATCTCGATGCATCTGTTGAAATTGGGGAGACACTAGGTTCGATTGAATTTTATTCAAATGATACGTCATCCAATGGTATCAATGTAGGAAGCAGCTTGCTTTCAGTAGCAGAGAATGCTGGATCAATATATAGTCTTGCTTTTACTACTTTAAATGGCGCTTCCGGTAACACAGAAAAAATGCGTATTACTGGAGACGGTGATGTTGGTATTGGAACCACCTCGCCATCCTCTCTATTGACTGTTGCAGGGGATGGTCGCTTCACTGGTGTGCTTTATTCTGGTAATCCTACCAGTATTATTACTCCAGCTACGGGTGACGTTCTTATTGGTGGTACAGCTGGTACTATGCAGTTTGATCAATCTACTGCCAATATGTATATTGCTGGTGGATCGGCAAACCCTAGTGTGTTTGGCTACCGTTCAGCTGGCACCACCAACTCACCAACTACTATTTCCTCCGGTAACGATCTGCTTGTACTGGCTGGTTTTGGATATGACGGCAATTCATACGAAAAAGCAGGACAGATCACTTTTGATAGTACAGGCACTACATCAGATGGTATTGTGCCTGGATTGATGCGTTTTTATACCGCAGATGCCTCTGGTACTCTAACTCAAGCAATTCATATTACAGCAGAGCAATTTGTTGGTATTGCTATGGGGGCAGGAGTTAATGCCCAAACAGAATTGCATGTTCGTAACGGCGCACCTGAAGTACGGATTGAAGGTACTAATGCGGGTACCGCTAGTGTGGCTAGTACTTCAGCTGGAATAAATCTAGTATCACCTAGTATGAATAATACCACCCAACAGTATGGTTCAGGCTTGCGTTTTTCTTCCACTGACTCAGCTTTCACTGTTGAATCTCCAAAATTCTTGGCCGGCATTTTCCCAAGAGCGACAGAAACTTATCTTACAGATATTGACGGAGGTATGGCCTTGGATTTCTTTACTTCACCAAATGATGTCGGTACATCGAGTGCTCCACAATTGCGTATGACAATTAATCAAGACGGTTTTGTAGGCATTGGCTCCACCACCCCTGCTGCACTCCTCGGCGTCAACGGCTCTGGCTTCTTCGCTGGCAACCTTACTGCTACTGGCACATTGAATATCACAGGTGCTTCTACTCTTGGTCTTCTTACTGCTACTAATGCTACTACCACCAATTTTTTCGCCACCTCAACTCGATTTATTTCAGCCACCACTACAAATCTATCTATCACCAGCGCTTCAACTACGAATCTTCTAGCGGTATCGGCTACCACCACCTTCTTGACGGCCTCGTCTTTAACCTCCGGTAGGATTGTTTATTCTACAACTAGTGGTCGGTTGACAGACAATACCAACTTTACTTTCAACGGTACCAACTTGGTCTTGGGTGGTACAGTTGGTGTTCAGTTTGGTGGTGATGCTCTTATAAACCGTGGTGCAGCCAATAGATTAGATCTGGCTTCGGGCGATACCTTCAATATTATTAGTGGCGCTTTATCCATTGGTGGTAGTACAGTTATATCGAGCACGAGCTTGCATTTTGCAGCTACTGGTACCGCTGTCGCGGGTAATTTGTCTTATTCATTTGCTACAGATACAGACACTGGTATCTTTTCTCCAGCCGCGAATACTCTCGGCTTTGTGACAGGTGGTACACAAAGGGCTATGTTAAACTCTAGTGGTATTTTTGGTATTGGTAGCTCGACACCATCCTCTGGATTGACTGTTGATTTTGCAGGAGGTTCTGGTTATGCTGCTTATATAAAGAATAACTCAACAACCAATGATGGTGACGTACTGGCTTTGCAAATGGGAGATACGACACTGGGTTCTGGTAACTTATATATTGATTTCTTGAATGCATCGGGCACATCAATTGGTAACATAAGTGCTTCAGGCACATCGGCGGTAGCATACAACACAACTTCAGATGTTCGTTTGAAGGAAAACTTCGCCACTTCTACTTATGGTCTAGACACGTTACTCAGTGTGCAAGTATTAAATTACAACTATAAACGAGATCCAAATTCATTATCGAACGGATTTGTGGCTCAGCAATTGTATGAATTCTACCCGTTTGCAGTAACGAGACCTGATAATGATGAAAATGGTTATTGGTCTGTAGACTACGGTAAAGTTTCGCCACTTCTAGCAAAGTCAATTCAGGATCAATATAAGTCTATTGATGAACTTTTGCGTACGGGTACCACCACTGCAACAAGCAGCATATTTGGTGAGATACGTGATGGTGTGGTGGATACTGTTTGGGAAAAACTCGTGGTGGTTGCAGACGGTCTAAAAGATGGCGTTCTTGAACTAGCGGGCTTTAAGGCCGATAAGGTAGAGACGGAAGAATTGTGTGTGGGTAGTACTTGTATCACGGAAGCAGAGCTACTTGAACTCTTGAATAATGCTGGTAGTCAGGCAGCTTCACCATCTTCAGCGCAAGATGTTGGAGATGGGGGTAATTCGACAAATGGAAATACTGTGGCAGATGATTCTACGAGTGATGACGGCTCCGAGTTGTCGACAGATGCCTCTGAAGAAAGTGGAGATGACTCTGGAGCGGGTGATGAAACTGACAATTCGTCTTCAGCTGAAGAAAATAGTAGCGGAGACAGTGGGGAAGCGACAAGTGGAGAAGGTGACAGTAGCACTGGAGTATAAACATTGAAAGTAAAATAATATGTGTTGCAGTATGTGTGTTTCAGTAAATATTGTGTTTGAAGTGGATAAAAATATTTTTTATCCACAGTTAAATAAAAAGTTATTGTTGTGATTGATTGTTATAATGTAATTATTTATAAAAGGGTAGTCGTATGATTAATATTTATTTATTTATGGATAGAAAGTTTTTTACAGAGAGTGTGACACATTCTATATTGTTTACAGTAGCGGCAATTATGTGTTCGATATTATTATTTATGGCGGCTGAGCCAAGTGTGAGTCGAGGTGCTTCAGCGAGTACGACGGATACTTTCACTATTCGTCAGCAAATCACTGATGAGATTTCTTTCGTCGTACCGGCTACAGATGTCACTATGGTAGGTACAATTGCGGGTGTGACGGGTGGTCAGGCGACAGGTTCTACACAGTTTGCGGTACGTAGTAACAGTAACTCTGGCTATACAGTGGATATTTCTTTCCTAAATAGTCCGGCTATGCGCGGTGAGACTACCCTTAGTCAAGCGATTCGCAACTATATGAGTACAACTACTGAGCCAACATACAGCTTCAATTCAAGTACATCAGCGATGTTTGGCTATACTGTCAGTGCTTCTACTACAAGCGACCTAGACCCTTCATTCCTTGATAATGGAAGTAACGCCTGCAACACAGGATCTTCGGACACTGGTTCGGTGGCTACATGTTGGATGGCTCCGTCAACCACCAACTTCCGTATCATCAACCGTAGTACAGCAGCCACCACTAGTGCAACAAGTACCCTAACCTTTAGGGTTGTGGTACCAAGCAACCCAGTTCCTGGGGTAGAAGAAGACTACTATACAGCGACAGCCACCCTCACTGCTACCAACCAATAATTAAACTGGTCTAAGTAAACATGTTTGACCAGCTCCTTATCATGAGATCAATCAACTCAGCCTTGCTGCTGAGTTTTGGTCTTTTCATGATTAGTCTAGCTGGTTTTATGGTGTTGGAGCCGACCGTATCGCGTAGTGCTTCGGCTAGTAGCACAGATATATTTATTGTGCGTCAGCAAATAACTGGTGAGCTATCATTTTTGGTGCCAGCGGCAGATGTGACGATGGTGGGCTCACTAAATGGTATTACGGGCGGTACAGCGACCGGCAGCACTTATGCGGTGGTACGTACCAATAGTCCGACTGGTTATGTGTTAGATATCAAATTTAGTAATACTCCAGCAATGCGCGGAGAAACTACTGGCAGCACGGCACTCTATGACTACGGCGGTAATTTATTAGCAGAACCAACTTTTGGTTTTATTGCTAGTTCGGCTGCGCAGTTTGCTTATACGGTGAATGCTTCAAATACTTCAGACATAGATGCTTCTTTTCTCGATGATACTATCGACTGTGCATCTGGTGCTGGTTATACTGAGGGTCAATGTTGGATGGGGCCGTCGACTACAGATTTTCGTTTGATTGATCGTATCGATTCTGCTGAAAGTGGGGCTACTACCTCGATTATATTTAGAGTGACAGTCCCAAGTAATCCTGTGCCGGCTTTGGTGGAGGACTACTACATGGCGACAGCTACCTTGACAGCTACCAACCAGTGAGTAAGCTTATGTTGTTTATTGTCATATCTTGAGCACCACTATGAACATTATTGCTAAATTGAGTTTATTACTACTAATGTTTTTTGTGGTGACAACTAGTGTGTTGGCGCAATCAGCTACTTCCACTACTTCACCTGCTACAGGTGAAGGTGCCTCGTCTTCTTCGCCAGCAATACCTCCTGTAGTGACTCCGACTTTGGATCCACGCATAATGCTGGAGCAAATTCCCGGTACAGATATCAAGATAGGTGACTTTGTGGTTGGCCCTGGACGGCTTGAGGTGACAGTAGCTCCTGGGCAAACCGTTGTCCGCGAAATTACCGTAACCAATCGTATTAGTGATGATCGTGATTTTGAGCTGACTGTAGAAGACATGTCTGGTTCAGCTACTGGTGAAGAAGCAGTTGTGCTTCTTGGCGACCAAGACGGTCCGTATTCACTTAAAGATTACATTTCATTTCCGCAAAACAAAATCAACCTTGATTTGGGCCAGCGCGCGAAAGTGCCGGTCACTATCAGTATGCCACCAAACGCTGAACCTGGCGGGTACTATGGAGCGGTTCTAGTAAACACTGTACAAGATGACGGATCAGAAGAGAGTGGCTTGGCTCGTTCACCAATTGTTGCTCGTATTGGTACTTTATTTTTTATCTCCGTCCCCGGCGAGGCTGAAGTATCTGGTGAAACGATTGATTTTTCTACTATTGGTGATAAATGGTGGTATAAAGAAGGTCCGGTTGATTTGGGTATTACTTTTGAAAACACCGGATCCGTACACCTCAATCCTTATGGGGAAGTGAGGGTGACTAATATGTTTGGTGCCGAAGTGGGCTTTCTGGAACTTGAGCCATGGTTTGTTTTGCCAAAAGCGATGCGCGTAAGAGAAGTGACTTGGGACAGTGAGTTGCTTTTGGGGCGTTATACACTGACCGCTAATATCAATCGTGGCTATAATGACATTATAGATACCAAAGTGGTACATATCTGGGTAGTGCCTTGGAAATTCCTTCTTACTGTATTTGGTAGTTTGTTTATTATTTTCTTCCTGATTCGTCTTTTCTTCCGTACGTTTGAGCTAAAGCGTAAATAGGCTATGAGTTTTGGCCGCGCTGTTTTACAGACGGGTTATAGAGCTGCTATAGCCTCAATATTGCTCGTGTCTTCCACCACTTTGCTGACTGCACAAGTGATGCAAAGTGGTAGTTACCAAATCCAAAGCGATAGCCTAAATATGGGTGGAGGATATAGTACATCTACCACCTATAGTCTCGAATCAACTGTGGGGGAGGTGGCTTCCGGACTAAGCAGCAGTACCAATTACCAACTGAAGGCTGGTTATCAGCAAATGCAGGAAGTATATTTGAGTATGAGTGCGATTGCTGATGTGGTGATGTCGCCGGCGATTGGTGGACTGACGGGTGGTACGGCCAATGGCACAACCAGCTTTTTGGTGACAACGGATGCACCGGCTGGATATTCGGTATCAATTGCCGCTTCAGCCGCTCCTGCTATGCGATATGGCAGTTATTCTATAGCAGACTATGTGCCAGCGGGGGCGGTGCCTGATTACACTTTTTCTATTGCCGCCAATGAGGCACAACTGGCTTTTTCACCAGAAGGTGTCAATTTGGCAACTCGCTATCAAGATAGCGTGGGTGTGTGTGGTGTAACGGGATCTGATACGGCATCAGCCTGCTGGGACGGATTATCTACAACTGATCGGACTATCGTCTCTGCCACTGCGCCCAACCACCCCAATGGCGCTACGACCACCATTCGTTTTCGAGTGGGGGTAGGCGCTAGTAGCGGGGTGGTGGCTGGTGATTATGTAGCGACTACGACAGTCACGGCCTTGCCTTTATGAAATATTCTCTAATTAGTTTTGTTGCTGTTTGGTGCTTTTTGCCAGCGATGTTGTGGGCGGCTTCGGCTAGTGATTCTTTTATTGTGCGTACTTTGGTAGGGGAAGATACCGACGCTCCTACTACGCCAGTTATCATCAGTGCTGTGCCGATGTCTACTTCGCAAATTGATGTGACATGGAGCGCATCAACTGACGATATGATTGTGGGCGGTTATCGCATTTATCGCGACAGTGTGGTGGTGGCGACTACCACCCAAACGACTTTTAGTGACACAGGTCTTACTGCCTCTACCACTTACACTTATACAGTTGATGCTTTTGACTACGCTTTTAATATTTCGAGTACTTCACTACCGGTTTCGACTACGACATTACAAATACCACCGACTCCGACACCGACTTCTACACCGACTACTACCACTAGTGCGACAGCCACAGCTGTGCCGGTTTTGCGTGATTTGGTTATTACTCCCAAGGCACAAGAAGCAGTGTTTGATTTTAGTACAATGGGTCCGACGACTTATATTCTTAGGTGGGGACGGACTTCTTCATATGAACTCGGCTCAGTCTCGGGGGGTATCTTTAAAGTGAACCACACTTCAAATTTATACGATTTGGAACCCGGTACCACCTATTTTTATGAACTTGAACTGGAAAATAATCGAAACATTAGCCGAGTTGTGAAGCGGGGATCTTTTAAGACCACTGATTTATTTACAGGAATCTTGCCTACCAACGTCAGTAACTTACAAGCCACAGTGCAGTCTAGTGATGTCCTTCTGACATGGGAATTACCAGAGGACATGACAGGAGTGGTCCGAGTGCTGCGGAGTCACTTGTTTTATCCAACTTCACCAGTCGATGGGGTGCTGGTGTATGAAGGGGAGGGAACTAGCTTTTTGGATAAGGCAGCACTTAGTGAACGTTCACCACAGTATTATACAGTTTTTGTGGAGCTACCAAATGGGCTGACTTCTTCTGGAGCTACGGTGGTGGTGTGGCGCAGGGACTCACTTTCTGATGATGGTGGCAGTAGCTCGGGTATAGGCATGGGAGGCAACAAGCCAGAAGGTGGCCACTCCACAACTACAAACATAAATCCTAGTTTGGTCCCGCCAGATGTTGGAGACTCAATTTTACTTGATCCGGCGGCAGTAGTATTTAAATACAATGATGTAGCGACCACTTTTGATGGTTTACGTAGTTTTCCGACAGATACCGAAGTGACCGTTTTGATCCCCAGATCCGCTTTAGCCAAGCATTTGAAGGCTATCATTTTGACCATTTATGATCCGTCCAATAATAAACAAACCTCCACTTACATGCTGCGTTTGGATCAAAACGGTGAGTACTATACTGCCACTTATCGCACGCCAAAGACTGAAGGTGAAGCGGCATTGACGGTTGAAGTCTACGATTTTACCGCGGCAGTGGTGAGGCGAATCGGCACCAAAATATTTTATGAAGACGGTCTGACTGACTTTTATTCTGTACAAGTGCAGGATTATAAACTAGCTTTTGCTGGGGGTATCTTTTTGCTCAGTAGTTTATTTTTTTGGTTTTTGTTATGGCGACGTCGTCGACGTGAGGATAACAAGAGTGCGAGTTAGTTTATTTCTCGCTATAGTATGGGTAGTTATTGTTAAATTAGTATAAAAGTACCCATGGCAAAAGTAGCAATTAATGGATTTGGACGTATAGGACGCACATTTTTTCGTTTAGCTTTCGGACATCCCGATATCGAAATTGTCGCTATTAATGATCTTGGTAATTTAGAAAATCTGGCTTACCTTTTGAAGTATGATTCGGCTTATGGTCGCTCTGGTTTTGAAGTAGAAATTGGTGATGGGGCACTTATTGTTAATGGCAAGAAAGTAGCTTTTGTACAAGAACGTGATCCCAAAGCCTTACCATGGCGCGCTCATGATATTGATATTGTAGTGGAGTCAACCGGACTGTTTACTACTTATGGTAGTGCCAATCAGCATATCGAAGCGGGCGCAAAGCGCGTGGTAGTATCGGCACCAGTGAAAGACGATGGCGCAGGTGTAACCGGTGCCACTGTCCTTATGGGTGTCAATGAAGAGGAACTAAAGACATGTGCAGTGAGCTCGAATGCTTCTTGCACTACTAACGCCACTAGTCCACTCATTGCTATCCTAAAAGAAGCTATCGGTATCAAGAAAGCCCTTCTTAGTACTACTCATGCTTATACTGCTTCACAAGCACTAGTGGATGGTCCAAGTAAAAAAGATATGAGAGAAGGGCGAGCGGCGGCGCTTAATATAGTACCAACGAGTACAGGAGCTGCTATCGCTACCACTTTGGCTCATCCCGAATTAGCTGGAAAATTTGATGGAATCTCACTACGAGTGCCAGTGCCAGTTGGGTCAATCGTCGATGTGACCTTTCTCGCTGGGCGACCAACTACCGCCGAAGAGGTAAATTCGATATTAACTGCAGCAGCTGCCACGGATCGGTGGAAAGATTTATTTGCTGTGACCAATGAAGAATTGGTATCGTCTGATATCATCGGTGCTCGTTATGCTTCGATTGCTGATTTGGCTTTTACGCGTGTAGTCGATGGTGACTTGGTCAAGGTGCTCGCATGGTACGATAATGAAACTAGTTACACTCACACTTTGGTTGAACACGTAGCGGCAGTAGCCAAAGCCATGTAAAGCCATGTCGGAAACACCAAGACAATTTACGACCATTCATCTCGGGACGGATCATGCTGGTTTTGCATTGAAAGAAGAAGTTAAGAAATGGCTTCTAGCTGAGAGTTTTACCGTAGTTGATCACGGTGCTCATGAGTTTGCTCCGGAAGACGATTTTCCTGATTTTATTGTACCGGCCGTGTTGGCGGTGGCGGCCTCTGATATGTCGGCGGCAGGGATTATTTTTGGCGGATCAGGACAGGGTGAAGCAATTGCCGCCAATCGTATTAAAGGAGTTAGAGCGGCTGTCTACTATGGAGGTAACAGAAGTATTGTGCCACTCTCACGGCAGCACAATGATGCCAATGTTTTTTCTATCGGTGCGCGTTTTGTCCCGAGTGACGAAGCTAAGTCAGTGATTTGGGAATGGCTACACACAGTGGCTTTAAGCGAAGAAAAATACGCACGCCGTAATCTAAAGCTCGAACATCACGCTAAATAGATCTATGATCAGTGCCAAAATTGTTCCAGCGATAATTCCAAAAAGTGCTAGTGAACTAAGAGAGTTTGCCGCTGCTATGTCGATTGCTCCGGAATTGCATGTTGATGTGGTCGATGGCAAATTTGTGCCGTTTACTTCTTGGCCTTATGAGCCAGCTGATGCTCCGGTATCTTTTTATGATGTACTAGCGCCATTTTCTCTGGAAGTAGATCTGATGGTATCTTCGCCGCTTTCTGCCGCCAAAGACTGGCTTAAGGTAGGAGCAGATAGACTTGTCTTTCATGTCGAGACAATTTCTCCCGAAAGTTTGGCCGCTTTTATTTTGACCACCAATGTCACTATTGGTATCAGTGCCAACAACAGTACACCTTTTTCAATATTAGAATCATATTTTCCTTACGTCGATTATGTGCAGGTGATGGGGATTGCTGAGATCGGTAGTCAGGGGCAGCCTTTTGATGAGTCAGCTATAACAAGGATCAATGAAGTCAGGGCAGCGGCGCCGCACTTAGCTCTTGGTCTTGATGGTAGTGTGAATAGAGAGACGCTGCCACGCTTGGCCACCTTAAAACTCGATCGCTATATTATGGGTTCAGCGATTACCAAAGCAGCAGATAAAGTAGCTGCTTTTAAAAACTTTTGTGAGATGGTGTCTTGAGTCGTCAACAGGTGGGGGAGTGAAGGTGAGGTTAGGACTTGCTACACTATAGTCATGCATTATTTGTCTTCAGCTGATGTGACGCGTCTTGAGCTCAAAGCCAACGAAATTCGTCAAAGTATTATTGAGATGTTGTATGAGGCTAAGAGTGGCCATACGGCCGGTCCGTTGGGGATGGCCGATATCTTTACACTGCTTTACTTTGACGTGTTGCAACATGATCCAAAAAATCCCAATTGGGAAGGTCGCGATCGTTTGATATTATCAAACGGACATATCTGTCCGGTCCTATACGCCACTCTCGCTCATGCTGGATATTTTCCGACAGAAGAATTGATGACGTTGCGCAAGTTTGGCTCAAGACTACAAGGACATCCGCACCGTGAAGCCTTGCCGGGGGTCGAGACTTCTTCTGGTCCACTAGGCTCGGGCTTATCGCAGGTAGTTGGTATGGCTTTGGCAGAACGAATGAACAATCCTTATTCAGCCAAATACTTTTATTGTTTAACTGGCGATGGAGAATTGAATGAAGGGCAGATTTGGGAGGCGGCGCTTTTGGCTGGTAAAGAAAGATTGCACAACTTAATCATGATAGTGGATCGCAATGGCATCCAAATTGATGGTTACACCAAAGATGTGATGCCGCTTGAACCACTGCGTGAAAAATTTGAATCCTTCAACTTTGATGTCCAAGAAGTCGATGGTCATAACATTCGAGCGGTTAATGATGCTATCGGGAAAGCACAAGCTGTCTATGGCCAACCGTCGGTGATTATCGCTCATACTATTGCCTCTAAGGGTGTTGATGTATTTGAAAGAGATTTTCGTTGGCACGGCAATCCCCCCGGTAAAGGGCCAGAAGATCGCGTACCGCGCAGTGAGCAAGCCAAAGTAGCCCTAGAAAAACTACGCACTCTAGCTGGTACTATTAGTAGACAAGATATCGCCTAAATTATAATTGTATGTTTGTAACACACTTAGTACCTGACATCACCGAGCCTACAATTAAAAAGGCACCAAATCGAAATGGCTACGGCGAAGGTCTCTTGGAAGCAGCTAGTCGCGATGAACGGGTGGTAGCTCTCTCAGCTGACCTAACTGAATCGACTCGCACTCTGCCTTTTGCAGAAGCTTATCCAAAACGCTTTGTGCAAGTGGGAATCACCGAACAAAATATGGCGTCAGTAGCTTCTGGTATGGCAGTGATGGGGAAGATACCTTTTATTGCTTCTTACGCGATGTTTTCCCCCGGCAGAAACTGGGAGCAAATTCGTACCACCATTGCCTACAATAATGTAAACGTAAAAGTAGTAGGTGCGCATGCTGGTGTATCGGTAGGACCAGATGGGGCTACTCACCAAGCGATTGAAGATATTGCTTTGATGCGGGTGATGCCGAATATGGTGATCTTGGTACCAGCTGATGTACATGAAGCCAGAAAGGCAACATTGTTTGCGGCCAAACACGAAGGTCCAGTATATATACGGATAGGGCGCAGTGACACACCAATATTTACTACTCCAGAATCACCTTTTGAATTTGGCAAAGCCGAACTGCTGTATCGTAAAAAAGAAGAAGGTACGCGTTCACTAGGTATCATTTCTACTGGTACTTTGACTTACCATGCTTTGTTGGCGGCTGTAGCCTTGGAGGCGAAAGGTATACCAACGAGTGTCTTGCATATGGCTACCATAAAGCCTTTTGATGGCGAAGCAGTGGCTAATTTTGCTGGCAATCACAGTGCTATTGTTACCCTTGAGGAGCATCAGATTATTGGTGGTTTGGGTGGGGCTGTAGCCGAACACTTGAGTGAAGTCAGACCAACGAGAATGAAGCGAATTGGTATCAATGATGTCTTTGGACAGTCTGGCGAGCCAGATGAACTATTGACTCATTATGGTTTGGCTCATCCACAAGTAGCTGCTACTGCCGAAGCTTTCTTTGCTAGTTTGCCACAGTAATAAAATACAAAAGACCGCGGACTAAAAGTCCGCGGTCTTTTGTATTACTAAATAGAGCCTAATCAATCATCTTAGCGACGTATTCGCTTGGGCGATTGGTGAGGAAATTCTCTAGCTCAGCGCGAGTGAGTAGACCGGCTTGAGCACCAATCTTTTGGACTACCGACATGGAATTGACAGGGCCCCAACTGAGAGCAATGTCTGGTGTAAAGCCTAGAGCGATAGCAGAGGTAAAGGTGGAGGCAAAGGCATCTCCAGCACCAGTGCGATCGACTGGCTCAGCTGGGTCTGGGTACATCGGCATGTGCCATGCTTGATCGTTTTCATCCACCACATAAGCTCCTTGCGGACCGTCTGTGATGACAGGTAACTTTGGACCAAGTTCCCGTAGGGCACGTAGTAGGGTTGGCATGTGTTGTTCGGTGGTGCTAAGTATCTCTTGTGCTTCTTCTTTGTTACAGAAGAAAATCTCGGTGGCTTCGTAGAGGTCCTTGAGTTCTTGATAACCAAGTTTGATTTGGAAAGTCCCTGGTTGGAAGACTAGTTTTGTCTCGGGGTGATTTTTGACGTAAGACGCAATCTCGTGGTGATGTGGTACACCGTGCTCGCCGATAGAAGAGAAATAAATATAACGTGGTGGCACAGCAAAATCCGGTAGGGTGTACGTGAATTTCTCATGTTTGATAAGAATTGTGCGCTCGGCACCATAACGCAAGACGTAGTGATAATTTGTCTTTTTGCCTTCGTGCAGTTTTACAAAAGCAGTATCGACACCTTCTTGGCGCAAAGCTTCGAGACAGTCTTTACCATTGCGGTCTTGGCCAAGGTTGGTGATCAGGGCAGAGCGTAGACCGAGTCTATGGGCGGATACAGCCGCATTTGGTGAATTACCTACCGCATTTAAGACTTCGACATCCTTATAAGGCAGTTTGCTACCAAAAGGCATGTGCAGGGTTTGGCGACCGGTATCTAAATCTTGACTAACATCCGCATCATCTTTACTAAGCTCAATAAAAGCATCTATTACAATATCGCCAATGGCGACAAAATCATATTGATCTGACATATATCTGAGTATAACACCACACCTTTAACTACTTTTTTGTTTGTCACAGGTAGGGTGGGTGGGCAGAGAGGTATTTTTTTGTTAAAATAAATGAGTATGAATCGTTCGCTGCTAATTTTGACCAACGGCTTTTTGGTGTTGTCCTTTGTGGTTTCGCCTATCTTGGTGAAGGCTGAGACAGATGCGGAACGTAAAGCGCGGTTGGAGCAAGAACTGCAAAATGTCGAGCGACAAATTTTGACGCAACAGCGTCTCGTGGAAGATAAACAAATCGAGCGCCAGTCTTTGGAGCGAGACATCAACCTGATTGAGGGACAAATCAGTAAAGCTCAGCTTGGTATTCAAGCGCGAGCTATCGCTATTGAGCAGCTATCTGATCAGATTGGTGAAAAGGAAGTAGTGATTGAAATTCTAACCGAGCGAACCGAGAGACAACAACAATCATTGGCCGACCTGATTAGGAAATCGGCTGAAGTCGATGACTATTCGCTGATAGAAGTCTTGCTTAGTCGGCAAAGCTTCTCAGAGTTTTTTACTGACTATTCTAGATTCCAAGATATTAAAGCGTCACTAAACGAATCGCTCGCCGTCTTGCATGAAATTAAGCGTGACACCCACGAACAAAAAAATATCTTAGCCAGTAAACAAGAGACAGAGGCCGAGATGAAGTACATCCAAGAATTGGAAAAAAAAGAGATTGAAAAGCGAGAAGCCGAAAAGGAAAAAATTCTCACTGTGACCAAAGGTCAAGAAGCTGAATACCAAAGACTCTTGCAAGCCCAGCAACAAACAGCTGCCGAGCTGCGTAACGCCCTCTTCGAACTCTTGGGTGGAGGTGGTGGTATTTCTTTGCCACAGGCGGTGGAGCTAGCAAAATATGCCGAATCAAAAACTGGTGTAAAAGCCGCGACCATTTTGGCCATATTGGAACAAGAGACAAATCTCGGTTCTCACTTGGGCAGTTGTGTCTACAATGATATTCGTGGTGATAGGCCGGTGATGCACCCAGATCGTGATCAGCCAATCTATTTGGCAGTAGCGCAAATTCTCGGCTTTGATGCGCGCACCAAACAAGTCTCTTGTCCATTGATGCGGGGTGGGGTACCGGTTGGCTGGGGTGGAGCGATGGGGCCATCACAGTTTATTCCATCAACTTGGGCGATTTATGGCGGTATCGTCAATACTGGCAGTGGCTGGGTTTATAGCGAAAGTTCCGATGCCATCAGACGTATTAATGGAACTGGCGCACCAGCCAATCCTTTCAATAACCGAGATGCCTTTTTGGCCACCGCTCTTCTTTTGCGAGACAATGGTGCTGATGGCACTTATGCTGGCGATCGCTTGGCAGCTCTGCGTTATTACGCTGGTTGGGGAGGGGCCAGCAATCCAGCCAACGCCTTTTATGGTGATGGGGTTATGAATAGAAAAGCCAAATTTGAAGGCCAGATCCGAGTCCTTAGTGGGGGATAGCTCTTGGGGGATTGCTAAAATAAGAAATTCTGCTATAGTACTGCAACCTTTATTTTGTAGCGGCACATATAATTATGAAAGCAGATATTCATCCAGAAAACTATCGACTAGTAATCTTCCACGACAACTCCAGTGGTGAGCAGTTTCTTATTGGTTCGACCATAGATACTACAGCTACTGCTAAGTGGACTGATGGTCAAGAATACCCAGTTGCTTACGTCGATGTATCGAGTGCATCACATCCATTTTATACTGGTCAAGAGAAAGTGATGGATACCGCCGGTCGTGTTGAGCGCTTTAAGGCTCGTGCCGAAAAAGCTACTGGTCGCAAGAAGGCCTAAGGCCAAAACGTTTCGTACACCGTACACGACACTTCGTGTGCGGTGTCGTCGTTTGCGGATAGGGTACAATAAGAACTATGGAATTTAACGAACAAACTTTAGAAAATTTACGCGAGCACCCCAAAACGCAGTTTTTGATGACGCAATTTGATGCTTTGGTAAAGAAACATGATGAGGCTTTGGCACTAGCGGAGAGTGATCCAAGCTTGGCTGAATTGGCGATGGAAGAAGCCAAAGAAATTGAAGCACAACTAAAGACACAATTGGCCGACATGGAGAGGATCGTCGAAGCTTCGGCGGCGGAAGACGAATTGCCTTATGGTGTGATCTTAGAAGTACGGGCAGGCGCAGGTGGAGATGAGGCGGCGTTGTTTGCCGAAGAATTGGCCAAAATGTACACGCTTTATGCTGCCAATCAGGGCTGGCTGGTATCTTGTGAGTATGAAATGCCGGCGGGAGCTGGTGGTTATAAAGAAGCGGCTTTTGAAATTATTAATGGTGAAGCCTACAACGCTTTTCGTTACGAAACTGGCGTACATCGGGTACAGCGTATTCCGGTCACTGAAAAGGCTGGCCGTATTCATACTTCGACCGCTTCGGTGGTGGTCTTGCCGCTACGTCGTAAGCCAAAAATTGAAATCAACCCAACCGATATTGAGATGGAATTTTCTCGTTCTGGTGGTGCGGGCGGACAAAACGTAAACAAAGTAGAAACTGCAGTACGTCTTATCCATAAGCCGACCGGTATTGATGTACGTAGTCAAAGTGAACGTTCGCAGCTAAAGAACCGCGAAAAGGCTATGAGTATTCTGATTGCCAAGCTTGAATCTCTCCATGAAGAAGAAGAAGCCAAAAAGCATGCCTCAGTGCGCAAGGACCAAATTGGTACGGGCGATCGGTCTGAGAAGATTCGGACTTACAATTTCCCGCAAAACCGTATTACTGACCACCGTATCAAAGAATCGTGGCATAATATTGAAGGAATCTTGGGATCAGGCAAGCTTGATGATGTTATAGCCAGTATGCAGGTAGCGGCTACGGGCGGAGTGGTAGAGGTTGCAGAATAAGGGCGAACGTGGTACCATGCGCCCGCTCTTATAACTCGAGCGGATTTACTATTTATCATTATTATGTCAACAAAATCAACTAATCTTATCGAACGATTGTTCGCTTCTGGAGCCCACTTTGGCTTCAAGAAGAGTCGTCGTCACCCTACGGTAACCCCGTACCTTTTTGCTGCTAAAGACGGTAGCGATATCTTTGACCTTGAGCAAACAGCTGATCTTATCAGTAACGCAGCTAGCGTTTTGGAAGAAGCTGGCAAAAACGGCAAGACAGTATTATTTGTTTCAACTAAAGACGAAGCTGCTCGTTTGGTAAAGGATGCTGCTGAGAAGGTTGGTCAACCATACGTTGTCAATCGTTGGATTGGCGGTATGCTCACTAACTTTAGTGAAATCAAAAAGCGTATCTATCGACTCGAGTCACTCATCGCCGAAAAAGAATCTGGCGAACTAGAAAGAAAGTACACTAAGAAAGAACGCGTACTAATTAATCGTGAAGTTGATAAACTACAATTCAACTTTGGTGGTATTAAGACCTGTACAAAGATCGCTGATATTATGGTGGTAGTTGATCCGCGCCACGATAGTATTGCTGTATCTGAGGCTCGCGATATGGGTCTACCAGTAATTGCAATTATGAGCTCAGACTGTGATGCTTCAAAAATCACTTACCCAATTGTAGTAAACGATGCTCTCCAAGCTAGTGTCAGTACAGTGCTAGGCGAATTGGTCACAGCTTACCAAAATGGTAAGGCAGCTTATGTGCCTCGTCCAGTAGCTCCACGTTCGACTTCAACCGAAGGTCGTCCAGCTCGTCGTCCTCGCGCTACTGCATAGTTTGGCGCCAAGAATAGTCCGCTAAGTCTAGTGGCAAAAATTAATTGATTCGTTCATTTCAAAAGTAATACATATGGAAATCACTTCATCTCAACTAAAAGAACTCCGCGACCAAACTGGTATTTCAGTAATGCAATGCAAAAAAGCTTTGGAAGAAGCCGGTGGCGACATGGAGAAGGCGGTCATCATTCTAAAGAAGAAGCGCAGTGAAGCAGCGGAGAAAAAGTCTGATCGTGAGATCGGAGCTGGTGCTGTCGGTTCTTATGTACACAACACCAATGAAGTAGCGGCTATGGTGCTGCTTGGTTGTGAGACAGATTTCGTGGCGAAGAATTCCGAATTTGTGCAATTAGCTCGGGATATTGCTATGCACGTAGCGGCTGTGTCACCAAAGTATATTTCTAAGAGTGAAATTGATGAGACTACTCTTGAAAAGGCCAAAGAAGTGTTTGCAGCTGAAATCAAAGATAAGCCTGCAGATATGGTAGAAAAAATCTTGGCCGGTAAGATGGATTCTTACTTCAAAGAGCAAATTTTGATGGAACAAGATTTTATCAAGAATCCAGAAACTACTATTGGAGAAATGATTAATGGCGCAGTCCAGAAGTTTGGTGAAAACATCACTGTCGTAAAGATGACTCGTCTCTCAGTCAAGTAGACAAGGGTACGAGTTTCCTATGTGGACACCTCTTATTTATACAGGCATTTTACTGGTGGTATTTATCGTATACGTCCAGTTTTGTTTGTATGAAGAGAGGCGAGGACATAGGGTTGTCTTAGGTAGTTTTCGTGGCTGGCTCGATAGAGTGATTGATAAAATCACTAGTACAATCGAAAAGGCTGTACGTTATGTTATCCGCTACATCATCACGCTGTCTTGGTACTATAGTTTGCATGCCTTTTTGATGCTTCTGCTCAAATCGCTGGCGGGAGTGTATCACATGGTTGAGGCAGTTTTGATCCGCAATCGAGACAGAGCAAGGGAGTTGCGTCGCGAGAGAAAAAAGCATACAAGCAATAATCACCTAGAGCAGATCGCAGAGCATAAAGCCGAAGTGAAGCTAACAGAAGCGGAGAAAAAGAAGCGCAAAGACAAGGCACTAAAAGGTTAACAGGTTTGAGGTTGCGTTTTTTCTATAATTGGGCATAATAGGCGAACTTATACAAATTATAAGTGCATAAATAAAACTTCTCTCACTTGAAACCTGAGAGCCATCTTAGCTCAGTCGGTAGAGCAACGGTTTTGTAAACCGTAGGTCGTCAGTTCGAACCTGACAGATGGCTCTCAGGTTTTAATATTTTTGGCCTCTTAGGCTCAGTCGGTGGAGGTGAGACTGGGATGGGACCCAGTCGAACGGTTTTGTAAACCGTAGGTCGTCAGTTCGAACCTGACAGATGGCTCCGAGCGAGTGGAGTAGAAAAAGAAGCGAAGCGCTGCCTCAAAGAAAATAACCGCCGGAAAGTTAACTTTCCGGCGGTTATTTTCTTTGAGGCATGCCAGACTCCGTCTGGCTTTCTCTACTCCCGAGCGAGGCCATGCTGTATCGGTAGATACAGATTGCTTAAACACAAAATACACACCCGATCTACTTTTCGCAGCCAGACGTACCTACTCCCGAGCGAGGCCATACTGTATCGAAGATACAGATGGCTTTAAACCAAACAATTTCTCTATCCATCTACCCCACAAAACCGCACAAACGCCACTTTTTTTCCTTATAAAATAGGAGTATACTGACTAATACCATGGAGCAAGATTCACACCTTTTACCTTACGCGCGTCGCGCGGATTTTCATGTCGGACGCGCCACTGAGCTTAGTGGTAAAGAAAAGAGGCTCTATCGTTTCCTCGAAATCCTCCCTGGTCTAGCCTCGTGGGGAACTCTGGTTGGGGTCATCCTCCTCTCTATTTATGCGCCTTTTATAGCGGCATATTTTATTATTGCGTTTGCGCTGTTCTGGGTACTTAAGACAGCTTTTTTGTCTTACCACTTGCGGTACAACTGGAAGAGACTACGCCATCACATGTCTTTGGATTGGCAGTCTTTAGTCAAGCAGTATGACTACGATCATCTTTACCATGTTGTAATTTTGCCTTTTTATAAAGAGCCACGTGAAGTGATAGAAGCCACTGTCGTTTCTTTATCAAATACTAAATACGATCGTAAGAAGGTGATAGTGGTGCTGGCGGCTGAAGAGAGGGCGGGGGCTGAAGCTCAGGAATTCGCTGCCGATATTGCTGCTCGCTATGGTGAACCGTTTGGTCATTTTTTGATTACCACTCACCCTGCTGATTTACCGGGGGAGATGGCTGGGAAAGGCTCTAATGCTTCTTATGCTGCTGAAGAAGTGAGAAAGAAAATACTCGATCCAAATGGTATTTCTTATAGCCATACACTGGTTTCAATTTTTGATATCGACACGGTACTTTATCCAGACTATTTCAACTGTCTGGTTTGGCATTTTATGACGGCCGAACATCCACTCAAGAGCTCGTATCAGCCAGTGCCAATATTTAATAACAACATGTGGGAAGCGTCGGCGCTGGCGCGAGTAGTGGCGATGAGTAGTACTTTTTGGGAAATGGTCCAACAAGAGCGACCAGAGCGTATGGCGACCTTTTCTTCACACTCTGTCAGTTTTCAAGCTTTGTACGAAGTCAATTATTGGCAGCGCAATATGGTGAGTGAAGATTCGCGTATCTACTGGAATCTGCTTTTGGCTAATGATGGTAAGTATGATGTTATTCCATTGTCTTACCCAGTATCTATGGATGCCAATGCTGCTCCAACCTTTTGGCGAACGGTTATTCAGATCTACAAACAACACCGCCGTTGGACTTATGGTGTAGAAAACTTTTGTTACATCGTTTATCACTTCTTGCACCACAAAAAAATTCCACGTGGTCAGCGCATCAAAGTGGCTTTGCAGCAAGCCGAAGGTTACTGGTCTTTGGTGACCAATCCTATCATGCTTTTCATCTTGGGCTGGGCGCCGATCTTCTTGGGTAGTCGTGAATTCCACCAAACAGTTTTGTCTTACAACCTACCGATCATTGTTCGCGACTTGCTGATATTGGCGATGTTTGGTTTGGTGATATCTTCGATTATTTCTTTGACTCTCATACCGCCACGGCCAAAAGAGGCTAGTCGTCTACGTTATGTAGTGATGGCCTTGCAGTGGATCTTGGTTCCGGCTACGATGATCATCTTTAGTGCTATCCCTGGACTTGATGCTCAGACCCGTCTGATGTTTGGTCGATATATGGGCTTCTGGGTTACTCCAAAAACACGCTAGTATCTGCTATAATTACCCCTAAGAAAACTTCGTTTGTATGAAAAATTCGTCGCCAACACCACTGCCTAAAGGCGCTGTGGCCGAACCACTTCCTCGTCAAAGGCGACGATTTTTGTTTTTGAGTTTGCTGACTCTGTTTGTTTGTGCGGTACCGATTTTTGCTTTTTACGCTACTGGTTATCGCTACGATTTCTTTTCACCAGATGCTAGTATCACCGCCACTGGTGGTATGTATCTATCTGTACCACACGACACCAGTGAGGTGTATATAAACGACGAAACTGTCCAAGACTCTCGATTATTTCGCCAAGCTTTGTATATCCAAAATCTGTTACCAGGGGTGCATAGAGTACATGTGCAGGCTGCCGGTTATCACACTTGGGTAAAAGAGTTGCCTGTCTATCCGCATATCGTCACTGAGGGCAGTGCTTTTCAGTTGCCGGAAGTGCCACTACTTAGACCGATTAGTCCATATCTCACCAGTACCGGCTCGCCGCTTTATGTCGGAGTAGCTAGTACAACAGACATTGCCCCTTTTGCTTCGACCACATTGCCAATGACAGCTACTACCACCAAGGCTACCAGCACGTTGGCTGTCAATCCAGAATATGCTTACGTGGCCAGTTTGTTTGCTACTACTTCAGCCACTTCTACTCAAGCTGACTTGCTCAACCGTGTGGTCGATGAGGCAAAAGGTATCTTTACACCGATAGCTACTTCCACTGCCACGACAACACTCGCTACCACCACGATTATTTCTAATAACACCATGCTCTTTGAAAAGGGCGATGATGTGTTTGTCCGCTATTTGGGGACAGAAAATAGCATCCCTTACTATTTTTGTGTACCAGAGCCTATTGTGGCTAGCTCGAGTGAGCGCTACGAAGCACAAGTAATAGCCGCCAGATTGGCATATGCCGAGGAACGTGGTTTGACAGAAATTGCCACCAGCACCACCGAAAGACTTTGCCGCCGCGAAATAAAAATTGATAGACAATGGCAAGAGGTGGTTACTTTTAATTTTTATCCCAATTCGACCGACTTGGTCTTGATGCATCGTAAGGACGGAGTCTTTGTGACCGAGGTTGACGACAGAGCGTGGCAAAATACCCAATCACTTTATCCAGCTTCAGCTACTGGAGTGGTGGTAGACGGTGGTCGTATCTTTATTCAAGACCACAAATATCTATTTGAAGTCATTACTGAATTACCAGAAGTTTAATTTTTACTATGGAGCTAAACAACACCGGCCATAAGCATCCACTGTCGGAGATGATTGCAGAAATCAATGCCATTTTTGCGGAGATCGGTTTTACCTTCGCTGAGGGTCCAGAACGCGAACTCATTAAACACAATTTTGATGATTTGAACGTGCCTAAGGATCACCCGTCGCGGGATATGCAAGATACCTTCTATTTGGCGGATGATGACACTCTCGTAATGCGCACACACACCTCACCGGTGCAGGTGCGACATATGCTCACACATACGCCGCCAATTCGTATGATTTGTCCGGGGAAAGTTTTTCGTAACGAAGCGACTGACGCCACTCACGAAGCCCAATTCTTTCAGCTTGAAGGATTGATGGTAGATAAAGATGTATCGCTCGCTCATATGAAAGGAGTGCTCGAATATTTCTTTTCACGCTTTTTTGGTGGGGAAGTGCAGGTGCGTTTTCGCCCTAGCTTCTTTCCGTTTGTGGAGCCCGGTGTAGAGGTCGATATGATGATTGTGCCACAAGAGGGTAATAAACTCTCTGGTCGCTGGATCGAAGTGATGGGTGCGGGTATGGTGCATCCAAATGTCCTTAGAGCAGCCAACATTGATCCAGAAGTATATCAAGGTTTTGCTTTTGGGATGGGGATCGATCGTCTCGGGGTGCTTCGTTACGGTATTGATGATATTCGGCTTTTGTATAATGGTGATCTACGGTTCGTCAACCAGTTTTAGTCCTCCAAACTTATGAAAGCAAACTTCTTTGTTGATCTACGCAAAATAACATTCACCGTATATCAAATACGCCTCATGTTTTTTTGCTTGATCGCCTCGAATTTTTCTAATTTTCAAAAGTTTGGTCTAAGCAACCATCACTCATTATCTGCTTTTTAGAATATAGTTATGAAATTTTCCTACAATTGGTTACAAACATTTTTTGAAGAACCATTACCTACGCCGGCTGTGCTTGAAGAAAAGCTCACCTTTCATTCCTCTGAAGTCGAGGAGGTTTTGACTTTTGGTGAAGATACTGTTTTTGATCTCAAGGTCCTTCCAGATAAGTCTGCTTGGCTCCTCTCACATCGAGGTCTTGCTAAAGAGCTGTCCGTGATCTTGGATAAAAAGATGAAGCACGATCCACTACGCGGTAGTGCCGACTATAGTGCGGCATTGTCTAACGTTCGAATTGTGCTCGATACTGCCACCTGTGATTTTTATGGTGCGGCTGTGATTGAAGGAGTAAAGGTAGGACCTTCGCCAGATTGGCTTAAGGCTCGCCTAGAGGCTATCGGCCAGCGTTCGATCAATAATATTGTTGATGCGACCAATTATGTGATGTTTGAACTGGGGCAACCGCTACATGCTTTTGATGCTGCTACATTTAAAATTGGCCAAGATGGTGCGCGTGAAGTGAAAGTAAGAAACGCTGCCGCCGGCGAAAAGCTAACTACTCTAAGTAATGAAGAATTGAGCCTAACCGAAGCGGACGCCGTCATCACTGATGGTGTAAGTGGGGAAGTCTTGGCGCTAGCTGGTATAAAAGGTGGACTCCATTCTGGTGTGAGTGAAGCGACCACTACTATTCTTCTTGAAGCCGCTCACTTTGATCGGGTGGCCACCAGACTAGGTGCTCAAAGGCACAAGCTGCCGACAGATGCCGCGAAGCGCTATGAAAATGGTCTTTCACGCAGTGTCACTCCCTATGGTCTTCTGGCGGGCGCCAAATTGATTGCTGAAATTGCTGGTGGGCAGGTCGTTGGTTTTGCTACAGCTGGTACGAGCGATGTTGTGCGTCAACCAGTCGTGGTAAATGTAGCGGAAATTAATCGTGTTTTAGGTATTGATATATCACAGAAAGACATCGAAGCTGTGTTTGCACGTTTCGGATATGAGGCCGGAGTCGTAGGAGAAAAATTCAATGTCACGCCACCACATGAACGAGATGATATTACTATCAAACAAGATCTGATTGAGGAAGTTGGTCGCATTTATGGCTTGGCTAATATCGTCTCAATTGCGCCAGAGAAGATGGTGGTTAAAGAATTAAACGTGCGTCATTATTATGCTGAAAAGATTCGCGAGGTATTAGTAGGTCTTGGTTTTTCCGAAGTCTACACGAGTTCTTTCCGTGATAAAGATATCGCTCATATCAAAAATGCCTTAGCTTCTGATAAGAGTTATCTGCGGAGTCGGCTGATGGATAATCTTCTGGAAGTACGCCAAAAAAATGTACCACATCGTGATCTTCTAGGTATCAAAGCCGTTAAGATTTTTGAGATTGGTACAGTGTTTGGTAAAGAAGAAGAAGCCTTTCATGTGGGGTTGGCGGTCCAGACTGGTACTGAGTACAAAGCTAAGCTAGATGATCCTCTGCTAGAGGAGGCTATAAAAGCGCTTGAAGCAGCATTAAGTTTGTCGCTTACGCCTGTACATACAGCTGCTGGCTATCTTGAATTTTCGCTAGAGGAAGTATTAACCAAATTGCCTGTGCCAAGCCAGTACGAACCATTACAAAAAGGCGAGGCGATTTTGTACAAACCATTTTCTATTTATCCGAGTGTCTCGCGTGATATTGCGATGTGGGTAGGTGAGGGGACTGAAGTAGCGGCAGTAGAGGCGGCGCTTCGCGCCGCCGCCGGCTCGCACCTTGTACGTCTCACTCATCTCGATACGTTTACAAAAGACGGTCGTACGAGTTTGGCTTTTCGTTTAGTCTTTCAAAGTAACGAAAAAACCCTCGAGAGCAGCGAGGTAGATGCACAGATGAGTGCAATCTACGACGCTGTCGCGAAGGCAGGGTGTGTAGTTAGGTAAAATCTTAAACATCAGCCTTTTTTTCTTTTCTTCTTTGTGGTCTACGGGTTGGACGGATCACGTTTTTTCTTCCGACCAGACCTTCGTATGGATGAACTGATACTTTGCTTCCGTCCACATGAACCGACAAACTCTTTGGCCCAAAGTCGGGTAGCTCAACAAAAAGTCGCGCCTCCTTCTCAGTTTCCACCCAGCCAGGTCCAGGAAACTTTGGAAGGTAAATGGCGTAACGGTTGTCGCCTCGAAAGAAGAATACTTTTCCCTCGAAGCGGTAGGTTATGACGTAGAAACGCTGTCCCATATATACCCTCCCAGGGTTTTTGTCTAGCCTCAAAATACCACGTATCTTATTCGCAAACAAGCCGTTTTTTTGCTACAATTAGCCCTGTTATTATTTCATTTTTAGCACGACCTTATGGCAGAAAAAGACGCAAAGAAAAAAGCCTACGACGCCTCTTCAATCTCCGTCCTTGAAGGACTCGATCCAGTACGTAAACGCCCGGGGATGTATATCGGTACCACCGGTCCTGAGGGTCTTCATCACCTTATTTGGGAAGTCTTTGACAACTCACGCGACGAAGCGATGGGTGGTTTTGCCAATCGGGTCGAGGTAGCTCTCCTCCCAGGGGGGTATGTGCGGGTTGCAGACAACGGTCGTGGTATTCCGGTTGATATTCACAAACAAACCGGTGTGTCTGCCCTTGAGACTATTCTCACCGTGCTCCATGCCGGTGGTAAGTTTGGTGGTGAGGGTTCTGGCTACAAGGTCTCTGGCGGTCTTCACGGGGTGGGTGTCTCGGTGGTCAATGCTCTTTCGACTCATGTGATCGCTGAAGTCCATCGCGACGGCGGCTATCACATGCAAGAATATGTGATTGGTAAGCCACAGTACAAGACCAAGAAAATCGGCTCTTCAAAATTGCGCGGTACAGTGATCACTTTCCAAGCAGATGCCAGCATCTTCCCAGAAACTGACTATGACTTTAAGAAGATAGTCAATCACTTGCGTCAGCAGGCGTATTTGGTAAAGGATATGCAACTGTCGGTGATTGATGCGCGCCAAATCGCTGGGGAAGAAGCAGCCAAACATGCGTCACAAGATAAAGCTCTGAAAAAATTCATGGATGGTATCAAAGGCAAACAATATTTGTCTGATGAACACTATGAAGTCCCACACCAACACTTCTACTTTGAAGGAGGTCTGCGTTCGCTCGTGGCTTTCAACAATCAATACCAAAAGCCGGTTCACAAAAATATTTTCTACATTGAAAAGAATAATATGGAAGGGGCTGTGCTATCGGTAGAAGTGGCTTTGCAGTACGTCGATGATATTTCGGCTCGCATTAGTGCTTTTGCCAACAACATCTACAACCCAGAACATGGTACACATGTGACTGGTTTTAAGACGGCACTCACTCGTACTCTCAATAACTACGCCAAGAAAAATAATTTCTTCAGCGCCAAAGAAAAAGATGCTGGCTTTACGGGAGACGACGTGCTCGAAGGTATTACAGCGGTGGTATCGGTCAAGATGCCAGAAATCCAATTTGAAGGTCAGACCAAAGCCAAGCTTGGTTCGGTCGAAGCGCGTGGCGCGGTTGAGTCTATCTTTGGTGATTCTTTTGCGACTTACTTAGAGGAAAACCCTGATGATGCCAAAGCTATCATTAACAAAGTGATTATTGCTGTGAAGGCTCGTAAAGCTGCTAAAGCCGCCAAGGACAGTGTACTTCGTAAAGGAGCACTTGAAGGTATGTCTCTCCCCGGTAAACTAGCAGACTGCCAGAGTAAGAAGGCAAGTGACTCGGAACTATTTATTGTAGAGGGAGACTCCGCTGGAGGAAGCGCTAAAATGGGTCGTGATCGCAAGACTCAAGCTATTTTGCCGCTACGAGGGAAAATCCTAAACGTCGAGCGCGCCCGTATCGATAAGATGTTGGCTAGTGAGCAGATCAAGAATCTCGTGATTGCTATGGGTACCGCTATTGGCGATGTCTTTGATATCGAGAAGCTTCGTTACCACAAGATCATTATTGCGACTGATGCCGACGTGGACGGTGCACACATTCGTACTCTACTTCTGACGCTTTTCTATCGTTATTTCCGACCATTGATCGAGTCAGGCCATATCTATATTGCGCAACCGCCACTTTATAAGATCCAAAAAGGTAAAGAGACACGTTATGCTTTTTCTGATCCAGAAAAGATGCAGGTCTTGCGTGAGTTAGGTGAAGAAGTGACTGATATTGAAGTAGCTGAAGAGACCGAAGAAGTAGCAGAAGAAGAGGAAGAGGTAACTGCTGGCAAGAAGGCTGGTCGAGCCAAGATCCAGCGCTACAAGGGTCTTGGTGAAATGAACGCCGAAGAACTTTGGGAGACAACTATGAATCCAGAGAATCGCATCTTGAAGCAGGTGGGTATCGAAGATGCCCAAATGGCCGATAAGGTATTTGATATCTTGATGGGAACGGATGTGCCGGCTAGAAAGAGCTTTATTCAGTCCAACGCCAAGATGGCCACCCTTGATATTTAAAATGACCGTCTCCTGTGTTGACTACGCCGCTCAAACATTCACCGTACAAAATAGTACGACTCATGTTTTCGCGACTAGTCGCCTTGGATACGATTCATTTTAAATATCAAAGTAAAGAGCAGTCCTTGTTGGCCTCGCTCTTCATCCAAAATTGTAAACATCAGCTAAATAAATTATGACTGAAAATATTCGCATCATTGGCACTCTCAAATTAAATGATAAAGAAAGAGTTGATTTAACGGTAGAGGAAAACTTAGTCTCTGAAATCAATAAGTCTTTAAAAGAAAATGATTTGGACAGAGTAGCCAATCTACTAGCTTGTAGCTTGGATGGTGATGATATAGAGTGGAGGAAACGAGTGTTTTCTAATCCTGATTTTGATTCATTACATCAAGAGATTTGGAATAAGATGAAGCCAGACATTACTCCAGAATTTAGAGATAGAGTTTACTCTTTTTTACAGATAGATTGCGAATGGGATATTTAGGACAAACAAAAGCGGCGCCCCTTTAGGGGCGCCGCTTTTGTTGGTTGCTTAAGCCTATTCAGTCACCATCACGGCGGCGGTAAAGCCGTTGTTGGCTGGCTTACTATCACTGCTGACAATCACTTGTACGGTGTGTGTCTTCATGCCAGTAGTCTCTGGGATATCAAATCCAATGGCGATAGTTGAGCGCTCTTGTGGCTTTAGAGCAGTTTGGGTGGGGGATTTATAAGTCTCACCATTAGGAAGCTTCACGGTATAAGTCCAAGCACTAGAAGTTTTGGTACCGATATTTTTTACTTCAAATTGAATTGCTCCTTGGCTATCATTGTCTATAGTGTTGGTAAGTACAAATTTACCATTTACTATCGTACCACTACCGAGATGACGAGCACTAAGGTCGGTATAGCCATTAGGATTTGAGGTTGGAATACCATAAGTATATTCTTGAGTATAAGTAGGTTTACTTGGTGTAGTGACTGTTGGTTTGTCTTCGTTTACAGGAGTGTCGTTGTTATCTTCCTCTTCAACATTTTCTTCGTCGGTTGAGGTAGCTGAGTCACTGATATCGTCTGAAATAGAAGCGTTGACCACACTTACGCGGCCAGTACCATTGCCGGTAGGGGCTTCAGCCTTGGTCGGGATGAAGTCGATTTGGTAAGCAAAATCTGTAAAGCGTTGACGTTCAGCATAAGCGATGACATCAACAGTGTTTACACTACCAATATTGTAATTGGTGTCACAGTTTAGACTTTTGATACCTTCATTATCGCGAATATCAATCGCTAGACCTTCGGCACATTTATAACTAAGAGCAAAAGTACCAGTTTGTTTTGGCATGCCCCAAGTGAGAGTAAAAGTTTCGCCAGTACCGACGACACTTTTGTTACTAACTACGGTCAAAGACACCTCTTCATAGTTGTAGACACTGTCTGCTAGAGAAGCGAGGGAGCTGAAGGCGTTTGGCAAGACCTGAACGAGTTGAATACCTAGCCATGAAATGACAATAATTAAACCCACAAAACCCACAATCGCTAGTGATTTGAGCACGCTATCTTTTTTCTGTTGTTCGGTACTGTTTTGCATAATACCTATATATTACCATACTTAAATTCAAAAGTCAAGGCAGATTTTGACCCTCTGACAAGAGCACCAGCCTCAGACCAAATTTTGTCCTGTCCTCGCTGCGCTGCGGGGGGACAAAATTTGGTCTGAGGCTGGTGCTCTTTACTGCTCACTATTGTCACGTTTTAATAGGTGGCAGTGTTACGGCTTTCGGCCATCCTCCGCAGCATCGCGAGGACGGGATGGACGAAAGCCGTAACATAGCCGCCGAAGGTAATGATTCGCAAGTAAAAACAACGCTAGTGTATTTGCATTGACAAATTTGTGATTTATGCTATTATATAAGGACTTATGACACCACAGCCTTCATTTTTTGATGAAATATGGGCCAATAAATGGTCGTTTTTAGGTGTTTTCTTTATTATTTTTACCTTGTCTTACGGTTTTCTGTACGCTCTAGATTGGTTGCCAGAAGCACCAACTACCGGCACCAATGCTACTTCTACTGCAACAACCACCGTACCAGTCGTGAAGCCGGCTGTTCCCGCCAAGGCTGTTTCGCCACTACCGATTTCTATCTCTATTCCTTCGCTTGAGCGCAAGGTGACAGTATTAAATCCAAATGATCGTTCAATTGCCAGTCTTGATGCCGCCTTACTTAAGGGTGCGGCGCGCCATCCTGATTCGGGAGTGCTCGGCAAAGAAGGAAATATCCTTATTTTAGGCCACTCTAGCTACCTGCCGACCGTGATGAACCACAATTTCCAAGCCTTTAATGGTATCCAAAAGCTAAAGTGGGGCGATACTATCGTGCTCACATCTACTGATGGGGAATATACCTATCGTGTCGATAAGGTCTACCAAGCCAAAGCGTCTGCTGTCTCTATTCCAACTGAGGTAAAAGGGGAGCGTCTCACACTTGTTACTTGTAACAGTTTTGGCGCTAAAGAAGACCGCTTTATTGTAGAGGCCACACTAGTCTCTGAAAAGGCTTTGGCTACAAATGCGCGGTAAAGAGGAAAAGATACATAAAAGCAGCAAAAAAGCCTTGCAAAGCAAGGTTTTTTGCTGCTTGACTTTTTACTAAAACTATGATAATATACTTAAGTAGCGGGGATTTGGCCCCGCAGCTCTGTACCCACAGGAGGGGCTTGAAAGATGAAGAACGTGATGAAACTGATCGCTGCCGGCCTGATGCTGGCCTGCGGGCTCTCGATGCCCGCCGCGGCGAAGGATGTGAAGTTCACGGTCGGTGGAGTGACCACCAAGGTGGCCCTCGCCGACCTGTGTCTCGCTGTCCTTTGGGACGTCGGGCCGCACACCGTGACTCTCGGCGTTACCGATGACGGGTATCTCGTCATCGGCAAGGTGATCACCGAGGAGCGCTGCCGCAACAAGGTGAAGATCGCGAGCGGCGGCGGTGGCAACGGTGGCGGGGTGGTTCACACCAATTCCGGAGCGACGCCGTCCGAGCGCGTCAAGCGGACCTATGGTGTGGGCGTTGGCTACACCAACGACACCCACGTCGCGACTGCAGGCAGCGGCGGGCAGCAGCAGGCGGGTGACAATGTTCCGACCCGCACGGTCAGCAACAACGAGAACCTGGGCGGCCACGCAGCCGAATCCGGCGAACATGCCACCGCCAACGGCAACGAGGCTCCGGGTTTCGAATAACCCGTGGCCGACGGCCCCGACGCTACACCTTTACTGGTGGGTGTCGGGGCCTTTTCTATTTTTTATACTCAAAAGTGCCAAAAAAGTCTGAATTTTAATCTATTTGACAAGTTCTCTATTGTATTGACAAATTTTGCATAATATGATAAGATGCTCAGGTAATCGCTCCTTCTGTACCTGGTGGGAAACCACGCGAGGAGCTCATTGAAACAAAGGGCTTATGCAGCTCTAAATCAAAGGAGGCCATCATGGCCAAGTATTCTGCTGCACTTATCGGAATTTTTCTTTTCCTGTCATCCTTGATGGGAGGAGTGATACCGGCGCAAGCCGATGAGTGCTGGGTCGGCACGGTCAGCTCGTCTGAACCGTGCCCTCCGCCGCCGCCGATCCACGGCAAAGTCACCTCAACAGAGAAATTCAAGAAGGAGTGTGTGTGGTTGCCGTTTCCTGTGGGAGCGGTCGGGAAACCGATCGTATTCTTCACTCGTGAAGAAGACGCCCGCTGCATCGGCAAGAACTGGCGTCGGGAATGCCCCGAGTGCACTGCCTGGATTCGCGGCGAACGCGGTCCGGTCAACGGACCTGCTGCGAATGCGGTGGTGGCCATCCGGCTTCATGATGGTCTCGGCGGTGTTTCGGTGCCCCGCGACAGCATTTCACGCATCAGGAAGGATGCTGGCTGGTGCTGGTTTGGTCGATCGGGGGTCTATGACTCTCACCACTTCAACGAGCGACCGTTTTGACATGGTAGTTGGCGACGAGATTTGATCTCGTCGCCAGCCACTACATTACTTTTTTTATACTCTTACATACATGGTGTAGGTATGAGTATCAAAGAGAGGAATTATTTAATTTATTTATTTATGCAAACAATTTATCTAAAAAAGAGTTTCTTTGCAGCAATATTGGCGTTATTTGTTTTTACAGCTATAGCGTTTTATGTATTGCCTGTAGTGACGTCAACTGTTAATACTGCGGACGCTTGTTGCGGGACGGGCCCAGATCCGGTTGATCCGCCAGATGATGGTGGCGGCGACGATGGTGGTACTCCAGTAACTCCGCCTACTTGTGACATTGTTACAAGTCTTAGGTTTGTAGATCCTGGTCAAACTTATCGTATTACTTGGACAGGTAACGCTAACGCCACCTACCGTCTAGTAAATGATACGACATCATTACCAGTTGACCCATCTGGTTGGTATGAATTTGTATGGGACGCTGATGATGCGATGGTGATGTACGAAATCCGCGGTACAAATGCGGGCGGTACTTGTTCAGATATTGTCGAAGTATATCGTACTGTAGAAGCTCCTACTTGTGATATTACAAGTAACATCACTGCAGTAGTGGACGGTGGTCAATTTACTATTTCTTGGGTTGGTACGCCAAATCATAGTACAGCCTTTCGTGTAAACGGCACTTTAGTTGATGCTGTCGATAGTGCTACTTACACTTTCCCAGTTGGTCGTACGACTCCGATTGTCTTTACGATGACAGGTGATAATGCGGCTGGTGATTGTTCAGATGTCGTTACTGTCTATCCAGAATCACACCAACCGGCTCCAACTTGTGATCGCTTTGATGCGGCACCAAGTACTATTACAGCAGGTGGCAGTTCTGTCCTATCTTGGGATACTACTAACGCTACTGAAGTAAAAATCCAGCGTCCAGCTGGTCCTCAGATTGTTGCTCTTGATGGTAATCTCACTGTAACTCCTGGTTCTACCTACACCTTTGTCCTTACAGCGACCGGCCCTGGCGGTACAGACACTTGTTCAAAGACAGTGACTGTCAATCCGGTAACCCCTACTGCTCCAGTTTGTGATTTGATTGCTTCTTATAGTTCTCTTACTGTTGGTCAATCTGTTCGTCTGACTTGGACATCATCAAACACTAGTGGCAATGCTACTATCAATCCCGGTAACATGACGGTTGATCCACGCAGTACTACTGACTACCGTGATGTGTCACCAACAGTTACTACTACATATGTAATGTCTGTACAAAACAGTGCCGGTGATACAGCTACTTGTAGTGAGACTATCACTGTAAATCCTGTAACCCCAGTCTTCTCATGTGCTAACAACGTAGACTTCCGTGCTTCTGATACTTCAATTGATGAAGGTGATAATACTACTTTGACTTGGGATACTACTGGTGTAACTAGTCTATCTATCAACAATGGCGTAAGTTCAACTGCCCTTGATGGATCTGAAGTGGTGTCACCAAACTCAGATACCACCTACACTTTGACCGCTAGTAACGGTAAAGACACTATCTCATGTCCTTTGACCATTAGTGTTGATGAAGATAACGGTGGCGGTGGTGGCGGTTCATCTTCACCACGTTGTGAACTAGATATTTCTGAAGATGAAATCAAGCGTGGTGAGCGTGTCACTCTAAAGTGGGAAACCTCAAACGCGACTGAAGTTATCCTTAAGGATAATCACGGCAAGACTTTGATGACTACTGAAGACAAAATCAGTAGTGATAAGAAAGAGCTTTACGATGGTGAAATGACTCTTAGTCCACAAGAAGATACCACTTATACTTTGATTGCTGAACGTGGTAGTAAAGATAAGGAGTGTGAAGTAGAAGTAGAAGTCGAGGGTATTACTGTGATTACAGACAATGACCAAGACGAAGTAGTGACTGGTATTACCATCACTCAATTGCCTTACACTGGTTTTGAGGCTGGTCCATTCCTTACTATGGTCTTCTACGGTCTCTTGCTCCTCTGGGCTCTCTACCTAGCTTACGTCTTGGTGATTCGTCGCAATCATCTGACTCCTGCGACCAACGTAGCTGCGCCTAAAGCCACTGTAACTTACATGGATGACAAAGTAGCTAGTGGGATGTTTGTTGAGACTATGAGTCAGGCTCCACGTTTTGTGGAAGCGGCTCCGGTTGCAAATGAGACAGCTACTGCTGTAGCTACTCCAGTAGTCGGTTATGCTTCACTTACTCGTGATACCGAATACGATGCAGCAGCGACTATGGTAGAAAATGAAGCGCACCGCGCTCAGGTATTGTTCTCAAGTGAAGCCATGCGTCAGTTTGTAGATGCAACAAATAGTGAAAACCGTTTGTCTTCACTGCAAGCTATCTTGGCAGCTGCACAAGCCTCATATCCTCGCGAAGATGGTTGGGTAGTAGTGACTGGTGAACGTATGAGTGAATTGTGTGCAGCTTGCGCTACGCCAGTCGCGACTACTGTAGCTAGTTTTACTCCAGCTAGCGTTACCGCTGGCAACAGTTCACTCGCGGAAGCGATTGTAACTGGCAACATTGTAGCGGCTTACCAAATGATTGGTCACCGTCCAATGATTGCAGTAGCTGATGCGGCAGCTGATCTAGATGCGCTCTACCGAGCTAAGCAAGGCGATGCTACAGCGACTGTATCTGAAGTATTGGCGACAGCTGTCGTCACTGAAGCACAAATCGCTGGCGCTATCGCTGCCCTTACTGGTGCACTAGATGGCACTTACACAGATGAAGCAGCTGCGGTCAAGATGGCTATCTTGAAGGCGGTACAAGCAATTCACGGCTAATAGAAGTGTTTCCAATTTTGAAAACACTTTTGGCTTAAACAAGACAAAACAAAAAGTCCCCATGCGGGGACTTTTTGTTTTGGTGCACCAACTCTAGAGAGCTTTGCTGTCTCGTTCGGTGGTGAGTTTTGAGACTAGACTAGGGAGGTCGATGACTTCTTTAGTACCACCACGCTTTTCCAAGGTGACAGTTTTGTCGGCCATTTCTTGATCGCCAATGACGATGAAGTAGGGGAGCTTATTGGTCTTGGCAGCACGGATCTTTTTACCCATTGATTCGTTTTCGGTATCAAGCGTTGCTCGTATGCCAGCGGCTTTGAGTAGGGTATAGACTTCGGTAGCGTACTCATTGTGAGCTTCGTTGACCGGTATGATAGCGACCTGTTCTGGGGCGAGCCAAAGTGGGAAGTTGCCACCATAGTGTTCGATTAGAATGCCAAGGAACCGATCCGGTGAACCAATGAGGGCACGGTGAATCATGACTACTCGCTCTTTTTCACCTTTTTCGTTAGTACATGTGAGATTAAAACGTTCTGGTTGTACACGATCAACTTGAATTGTAGAAATCTGCCATTGACGACCAAGGGCGTCTACCGCCATGATATCGAGCTTGGGGCCATAAAAGGCAGCTTCACCAGTGACAGGTTTAAATACAACGTCGGCCTTCTCAACAACTGCTTGGAGTTCTGCTTCTGAACGTTCCCATGTTGCATCATCACCAAGATACTTTTCTTTATTTTGAGGGTCACGCAGTGAAAGGCGGATCCAGTAGCTTACACCATAAGTGGCCAAAGCTTCTTTGATGACGTTGAGAATATTTACAAGTTCATCATGTACCTGTGATTCACGACAGAAAATGTGTCCATCATCCTGTGCAAAAGCGCGCAAGCGTGTAAGACCAGAAAGCTCACCCGGACGTTCGTCACGGTAGAGATTTGCAAAGTCTGCATAACGAATAGGGAGGTCGCGGTAGCTACGAGGACGGGAATCGTAAATCTGTGTATGCTGCGGACAGTTCATTGGCTTGAGGAACATTTCGTCTTCAACGTACTGTGAACGAACAGAAAGCATATCCTCCTTGTATTGGTCGTAGTGGCCAGAACATTTGAAAAGTTCTGCTTTATTGACGTTTGGTGTATGCACTTCACCAAAACCAAGTTTTTCATTAAGTTCTCGAGAGTAGTTTATGATGCCATTACGAACGATATTCCCACGAGGAGTCCAAAGCGGCATGCCGCTCCCCACCATATCAGAGAAGGTAAAGAGATCCATTTCCTTACCGAGTTTGCGGTGATCGCGCTTTTTAGCTTCTTCGATTTGGAAGAGGTAAGCGTCGAGATCGGCTTTTGTTTCAAACGCGAGACCATAGACGCGTGAGAGCATTGGGTTCTTTTCATCACCGCGCCAATAGGCGCCAGCCACTTTGTCTAGTTTGAAACAATCAGCCGCGATTTCGGCTTGTGGGTTTTCTGAGTGCCCGCCACGACAAAGGTCGGTGAATTCGCTCTTGCCAGTACCACAAGTATAGAGTGTGATAGCTTCGCCACGGGCTGCGATCTCTTCGATAAGTTCGAGTTTGTATTGGTTGCCAGCAAAGATAGTGCGAGCTTCTTCGACAGTCACTTCGCGATGGCTCCAACTGGTCCATGTGTTGAGAAGCTTCTTCATAGCTTTCTCAATTTCCTTGAGACCATCATCACCTAGGCTAGGGCCACCCGAAAAATCGATATCGTAATAAAAGCCGTTATCGATAGCAGGGCCAAGGGTGAGCTTGGCGTGGGGGTAGGCATCGATAATTGCTTTGGCCATTATATGTGCTAGTGTATGCCTTTTTTGTTCTAGATTTGTCATATTTTTAGCGGCAGACCGCTGGCGAGCGATCTGTTTCGTTACGGAGCCTCAACAAGCTATTCATCGTATAGACATACGCTTCATACCTTGTTTTCTCCGTGCCTCGCACCTCATCTCGCCAGCGGTCCGATTCGTTATTTAGGGGTTATTAATAAACAAAAATCGCCCGAGCGAAAATATAACAGGAGTTATATTTTCGCTCGGGCGTTCTTTTTACAAAGTCGCGGTTCCACCGAGCTTTTTTACTATCATATATGATAGTAAAATCTTTTCTGTTTTATACAGATTAGGGAAGTGAATTTCCGCTTCACCCTAGGCCGGCCCTCGAAGACCAGCCTAAGGCTAGCTGCTGATGGTTGGTAGCCACCACAATCTCTGTATAAGTCATATCCTAGCGCGGTAGAGGGGAATGGTCAACTAAAACAATTTTCCCGCGCCGTCTATGACGGCGCGGGCATTGTTGCAATGCAATATAACATTCGTTATGATGTTTTTAGTGAAGGAGGGTCCAATGATTATCGTTGACGAAAAGTATGGTGAAGCCATGATGAAGCGTCAGGAACATGTTGTCCCTGAACTCCAAGTACGTCTGCAGGTTGCGGAAGCTACCCCAGACAAGGAGGCGGCTAGGCTTGCAATGGCACTTCGTCTCGCACTTAGGCGACACAAAGAAGGGTAGGTGAGTTTTGAATGGATAGACGAAGAAAGTTCCGCGACTGGTTCGCGGACTTTTTCATAAACTGTTTAAATTTTTAGAAGCCTTACTCTGCTTATCGATATCTAAACAATAGGACTGGAAAGGACTTTGACACGATCTATCGCAATACTTGGTTCGTCGTTTCTGATAGTTAGTTTGCCTTTTACAGCGATACAATTACCGACCGTAAAAATATCTTTTTGTTCGGTATAGGTGGAAGGGAAGGCGACCATCTCGATCTGATCTTTCTGGTCACCTAAGGTGATGAAGGCCATCTTGTCTCCTTTTTTGGTAATGAGCTCACGCACTGCGGTGATCATGCCGGCTGTCACGAGCGAGCCTTTGAGCTGCACCACTGTAATTTCTTGTTTTTCTGCAACAGCTTGTTTTATAAAACTAATGGTCGGTCGTTTTTTCATTTCTTCAGCGAAATCATCTAGTGGGTGACCTGATACGTAAATACCAAGCAGGTCTTTTTCCCAGATGAGTTTTTCCGCTTTGGTGGCCTCGGGGGCTGGCTGGAGAGCAAGATCGGTAACACTGCTGCCTCCGCCACCAAAGAGTGAATCTTGGGAGCTCTCGGCTGCCGCCACTTGTTCGCGGTTAAAAGAGAGCATCAGGTCGACATTAGCAAGTAGATGGCCACGTTCGCCAAAAGTATCAAAAGCGCCGACCATAATGAGAGCTTCGAGGGATTTTTTATTTAAGTTGCGATTTTTGATGCGGGTGAGGAAGTCTTGGATAGAAGCAAATTTGCCATTGGCTTTTCGTTCTTCAATGATAGCTTCACTGATACCTTCGCCGAAGTTTTTAATCGTCGTCAAACCGAACCTAATAGTTTGGCGGCCCGGAACTACGGAGAAGTCAGCAAAAGATTCATTGATATCTGGTGGCAACACCTCAATGCCCATACGATCGCACTCATGGATGATTTCAGAAATTTTATCAACATCACCTGAGTCGGCGGTAAGTACCGCTGACATATATTCGACCGGATAATTGGCCTTCATATAGGCGGTTTGGTAAGCTACTCGGCCATAGCTAGCGGCATGAGCTTTGTTAAATCCGTAGGCGGCAAATGGTTCGATAAGGAGCCAAAGTTTGTCGGCGGTGGCTTGTGAGAGTTTGCCGTATTCAAGAAAGCCTTTCATCAGCTTGTCTTTTTCGGCGGCCATTACCTCAGGAATTTTCTTACCCATCGCCTTACGGAGCATGTCTGCTTCTAGCCAACTATAGCCCGCGAGCTCACGTGCCACCGACATCACGTCGTCTTGGTAGGTGATTACACCATAACTACGCTCGAGGATATTTTTGAGGCGAGGGTCGAGATAAGACACTAGGGTAGGGTTGTGCTTGCGTTCAATATAGGTCGGGATCATGTCCATCGGCCCTGGGCGATAGAGGGCCACCATCGCGTTGATATCGTGAATGGTAGAAGGTTTCAGCTGCTTTAAGAAAGCGGTCATGCCGCCACCATTGAGCTGGAAGAGACCCATCGTCTCACCGCGAGCCAGAATCTCAAATGTCTTTTTGTCGTCAATCGGGATTTGTTCGATATCAATATCGACACCGTGAATCTTTTTCACTCGCTTCACCGCATCAGCCAAAATGGCAAGGTTTTTGATACCAAGAAAGTCGAATTTCAAAAGACCAACTCCGTCTTCACCGACCGATTTCATTTCGTATTGAGTAACGTATTTGCCGGTCTTTGGGTCGGGCTGGATAGGGACAAATTCGTTTAGAGGGGCGGGTGCGATTACTACTCCCGCAGCATGCACACCAAGGTGGCGCACCCGCCCCTCTATCTTCTGCGCCAAATCAAGCACCTCACGCGCTTCGGCGTCGGTCTTGTAGAGTTTTTGTAAGTCTGGCTCGATCTCAAGTGCCTTCTTGATAGTCATGGGGAAACCTTGGCTACCCATGGGGATGAGTTTAGCGATCTGGTCGCCGACACTGTATGGGTGTCCAAGGGTGCGTGCCACATCACGTACAGCCGCGCGCGCCATCATGGTACCGAAGGTACCGATTTGGGCGACTTTGTCTTCACCGTATTTGCTTTTAGCGTATTCAATAATTTCATCACGCCGATTATCGGCATAGTCCATATCGATATCGGGCGCGGACGGACGTTCTGGATTTAAGAAACGCTCAAATGGTAGCTGATACTCGAGCGGATCTACGTTGGTAATACCAAGTACATAGGTAGTAAGAGAGCCCGCCACCGAACCACGAATGGTGGTGTAGATACCACGTTCGCGTGACTCACGAAGTAGGTCACCCACCACGAGGAAGTATTTGTCGTAACCTTTATTTTTGATGACCTCAAGCTCATAATCAAGACGCTTTTTTACCGACTCTTCTTTCTCCAAATCAAAACCACGCCATGAAGCACCACTGTAGGCACGTTCCTTCAATTCTTCTTCTGGGGTTTTGCCACTCTCAATTTTGAAATCAGGGAAATACCAATGAGTGCCGATCTCAAGTTCGACATTACACATATTAGCGATTTTGATAGTGTTGACGATAGCGTCTGGAGTATCTTTAAAAAGCTCTTTCATTTCATCTTGTGTCTTGAAAGAAAAATCTTCTTCACCGTGGCCGTCGCCAGAAGTATCGACCACGCCGCCACTTTGGATCTTCACCATGGTCTCGCGGGCGATGTGGTCTTCTTTATTTAGATAATAGACATCATGAGCGGCTACCAAGTGAGTATTGGTCTGGCGTGCCAGCGATATGATTTTTTCTTGATTCTTTTCGTGATCAAAAATTTCTTGGTGGTGAGTGATTTCTAAATAGCAATCATCACCAAACACGCCCTTATACCAGTCTAGTCTTTCGGCCGCTTTGTTGTTGTCGCCATTTTTGAGAGCTTGTACTACTTCGCCAGAGAAAGAGGGGATGATACACACTATATCGTCTTTGTATTTTTTGAGGAGTTCATCATCGAGGCGGGGCTTGTAGTAAAAGCCTTCGAGGTTGCTCTCGGTGACTAGCTTGATGAGGTTTTGATAACCTTTAAAATTTTTGGCCAAAAGCACAAGGCGCGAGCGCGGCTTGTCTATCATGGCTTCTTTATCAAAACGAGTGCGAGGAGCGAGGTAGGCATCGAGACCGATAATCGGCTTCACACCTTCTTTGGTGCAGGCTTTATAAAAATCAATTGCACCATACAGAGCACCAGCATCAGTAATTGCTAGAGCGTCTTGTCCGTCTTCCTTAGCTCGTTTGGCGAGTTCTTTGGGGGTAGGGAGGGCATTGAGGAGTGAGTAATGCGAATGCACGTGTAGATGTACAAATTCAGCCGTGAGGGATTTTGGATCGGACATGGCATGAGTATAACAAATTATTCATGGTAGAGTTATCTACAATCAAAGATAGAATATAGAAAATCGAATATGGAAAATAAGCAGAAGATATTCTATAAAATAGGTATAGACGAAGCGGGGCGGGGGCCTTTGGCAGGGCCAGTGGCGGTCGGTATTGTCTTGCTACCGGCGGATTTTGACTGGTCTCTACTGCCTGAAGTAAACGACAGCAAAAAATTGTCCGAGAAGAAACGTGAACTTATATATGAATCTGCCATGAGACTAGCCAAAAGCCAGCAACTTTTTTGTACGGTCGAGATGGGGAGTGCCAGTAGTATCGATAAACGGGGGATTGCGGTGGTAATTCGGGATTGTATAGATAAAGGGCTTAAAGAAATAGATAATCAAATAAGATACTCGCACGGTATTCCAGTCGACTTTAATAATATACAAGTCTTACTCGATGGGAGTCTAAAGGCTCCAGAATATTGTGTGCACCAAGAGACAATTATCAAAGGTGACGCTAAGGAAAAGGTAATTGGACTGGCGTCCATTTTGGCCAAGGTGACACGTGATGATTATATGAGGCGGCGAGCAAAGCTCGCCGCCTACCAGCTCTACCACTTCGCCCGCCACAAAGGCTACGGTACAGCCGCCCACCGCCAAGCCATTGCCATGAATGGACTCTCTAGCGAACACCGCAAGACTTTTTGTAAGAACATCAAGATAAAAGGTAAGAAATCAGCGAATAGTGGATAAGGTGGTATTTTTGAATAAATGTGGTACAATGTACAAATCGCTCGGTAACATCCGGGCGAAGAAATGCCAATCAAGGGGGCAAAAAATTGTGTACAAAACCTGAAGTTGAAAGCTTGTTCGACATCATGAACAAGCTGAAGCACATCGAAACGCGCAACGTGCGCTTCGGCGGCGTTGATGCCTCCACGAACGTGCACAGTGAGCAGTGCGTAGCCAGTCTGAGAAGGATCGGCGTCGAGAAACCAGGACTCCAGATCGCGCAATGCCTGCAGGTTTTGCACGAAATCGGCGTACTGACCTACGAAGATTTCGGGGATTTTGACTCCGTTCTCCCGCTCGGTGTCCTGAACACCTTGTGGGAAGGTCTGTTTCAAGATGGTCGCCATATGGCTGCTGCGGCCTGAAGGCATGGTTCCCACGAGGGGGCATCCCTACGGGCACGAGCGAGGTCGTCCTACCGGGCGGCCTTTTCTTTTTGTTCATTTTTCTTGAAATAGAGCCTTAGATTGCAGCCCTATATCGATAGCTTCGAGCTTGCAAATCTCTTTATTTTCCATATTCTATATTCCATTTTCTTCCTCCTATTGCAATTTTGTGCCAATCTGCTATAGTTGCGATCACTATGGTAGTACGAATGCGACATACGCGGTCACACACCGCCAACCGACGCTCTCATCACGGTCTTACAACACCGGAAATGGCAGTGTGCAAGAACTGCGGCGCTATGCACCGCCCACACCACATGTGTCTAAATTGTGGCTTTTATAATGGTCGTGTAGTAATCGACTTATTGGCAAAGAAGAAAGATCGTGACGCTCGGATGCAAGCTAAGCGTGAAGCGATACGTGCTGAGTCTGGCGCACCAGAGCCAGAGGAAGCCAAGTAGGCCTTCAAAATCCACAAAGTCCCGCCTTCGGCGGGACTTTGTGGATTAAGTATATTTTTGGCCTAGCGCTTCTGTATACTAAATGGCAGTAGTAGTTAGTACATTTTTTATGGCAAATCGGCACCTTTCACGTAGTATCGTCCTTCAAACCATGTTTGAGTGGGATTTAAATGCAATTGATCGCAAGGACATTATCGCTGTTTTAGATAGAAATATAGAAGAGTTTGCCCCCAATAAGACCGATCGACCATTTATGGAGAAGCTCCTTGATGGCATTTTGGGTAAGCAACCAGAGCTTGATTTGGTGATAGAAAAGGCTGCGCCAGAATGGCCAATTGATCGTATATCGCCAGTAGATAGAAATATCTTGCGTCTAGGCTTATTTGAGCTTTTATTTGCTGAGCGTAGTGAGGTGCCAGCCAAGGTCGCTATCAATGAAGCGATTGAACTAGCCAAGCAATTTGGTGGAGAAAATAGCAGCCGGTTTGTAAATGGTGTACTTGGCGCTGTCTATAAAGAAATTGGCGAACCTGGTAAAGAAGAAATTGGCAAGAAAAAGAAGCGAGATATTCCATTTCATGAGATGCCGGTCGAAAGACTGGCTGGGGCAGTAGTGTACGCTGAAGATGGCGGCATGATGTACTTGGCTTTGGTTCACGACATCTTTGGTCATTGGACATTGTCTAAAGGAAAGATAGAGGAAGGTGAGGAAGTGAAAGAAGGTGCTGTCCGCGAATTGAAGGAAGAATTAGGGCTTGATATTACTATTGAAGCAGAGCTTGGTATGAACGAATATGTTGCTACCCATCCAGAAAAAGGCAAGGTACGTAAGCAGGTTCATTACTTTTTGGCCAGTGCTCCTTATACTGAAATTACTCTAGAGCAAAAAGGCGGACTTGATGACGGACGTTGGTTTAAGGTGGCTGATATTCTCGAATTGAATTTTTATGAGGATATTTTGCCGATTGTGACGAAGGCTGTTACGATGCTTGTTGGCAGGCGTAGCAAATAGTGTTAGGATTTTGGAAACGGCACATTTCTTTGTCGTCCGGCGCTAAATATTTCTCACCGTACAAGATAGTACGGCTCGCAATATTTACCTTGGACTTCTCGAACTGCACTCGTTTCCAAAACCCTAAGTCGATAAGCTAGAATCTTACTTATTACAAAAATTATGGAGGCAAAATCAAACGTAGCTGACTTAGATGCTTTAGAAAAAATCTTAGGTGTGGAATTTAGTGACCGCAGTCTTTTGTTGTCTGCCATCACACACCGCTCGTATCTCAATGAACACCGCGAAGCAACTCACGATCACAACGAACGTTTGGAATTTCTCGGAGATGCTGTGCTGGAGCTTGTGGTCACCGATTTTCTTTTCCGTACCTATAGTGACAAACCAGAAGGTGAGCTGACAGCCATCAGAGCCGCCCTCGTTAATACCGTTTCCTTATCCGCTGCTTCAGAGCATTTGGGTGTAAATAAATTTCTTTTGATGTCTAAAGGTGAAGCTAAGGATGAGGGACGGGCGCGCCAATATATCTTAGCCAATGTGTTTGAAGCTTTTATTGGTGCGATGTATCTCGATCAAGGTTATGAATCAGCTAAAGGTTTTGTGGCTAAGCATCTTTTCCCGAAGACTGATGAAATAGTCCGTAAGCGCTTGTGGCAAGACCCAAAAAGTCGTTTCCAAGAATTGGCTCAAGATCACGCTTCTATCACTCCAACCTACCAACTTCTTGGTCAGGAAGGTCCAGATCACGATCGTATCTTTACTATTGGTGTTTATTTGCGACACGAATTGGTGGCTGAAGGTAAGGGTCGTTCCAAGCAAGAGGCCGAGCAGCAAGCTGCCGAACGTGCTATTTCCGCTAAAGGCTGGGAGGAGGCATAAATTTGGGTGTGATTGTAATGCACAACAGGCGGCGGGAGCGTAGCTCCCGCCGCCTGTTGTCATGCTACACTAAACATACGTAATAATATGCAAAGCAGAAAGATTGCTGGCTTCACCCTAATTGAGCTGATGGTATCTATTACTATTATGGGTATTTTGGCTGCGATCGTGACTGCCAATTTTACCAATTCCCGCGCCAAAGCCCGCGACCTTGAAAGGCAGGCTGATTTGCGCGAGCTCCAAGCTGCGATTGAAAACTACAAAAGAGATAATGGTCGGTATCCTGAGATGGGATGCGGCATGACAATTACTTCAGTTAACAGCAAGAGTACCTTGATAAACGGAGTATCAACGCAAGAAAATTGTGCTGATTATATAAAAGATCTAGCACCAAAATATATTATTCGTTTGCCAAAAGATCCAAGTATTGGTTCGGGTTTTGGTTATGGTTATGCCACAAACGCTCTAGGAACAGTTTATAAAGTAATGGCGGTAAATACCGTAGAGTCTGAAATGGTTAATTACAATCATCCTTTTAGAAGTTGTGATATAAGAAATAGCTCGGATGGTCTTGCGTATCCTGCTGGTAGTAACATTTCTAGTATTGGTTGGTGTGCTATTGCCAATTATGGTGATCCTAGAACTGGTGGGGCTATACCTGGTAGTCGTGTCCCAGACTGTATCAGAGGTGGTCAAACTACCAACTCTATAACTGGCAACGGACGATTTGATAAAACCTATGGAGTCTGGGGTGGTTTTGATATGTCTACGACAACAATTACGACAACAAATGTCCGCCCAACAGCACAAGTAATTTGCGAATAAAATATGAAAAAAATATTAATACAATACAAAAGAGGATTTACATTAGTTGAATTGATGGTGGTGGTGTCTGTCATTGCTATATTGTCTTCGATTGTCTATGCCAATTTTGGCCAAGCTCGCGCTGCGGCAAGGGATGATTTTAGAAAGACGAGTCTAAAAGAACTTGAAGCAGCTATTCGTCTATATAAAGCGCAAAATGGTTTTTACCCCCTGCGCGGCTGTATTGATTCTAGTGACAGTGTGAATCTTTGGTCAGGAGCCAATCCAAGAACACATGCCTCTGTTGAACAATGCTCAAATTACATAGTAGGATTAGTTCCAGACTATATTCCTGCATTACCAGTTGATCCGAATAAAACAAAAAATGATTCAGGTTTTATATACCGAACAGACAGCAATACTGCACCTACTGAGTTTAAACTGTTGTCATGGCAAGCTGTCGAAGTTAAGGAAGTTAGAAGTTACAATGAAGATTTTTCTCGCTGCCCGTCTATTCAGACGCCGGGTTCTGGTCCTTGTACAATCGCTTTTCCAGCAGATGGTAATACTGATCTAAACAACACTTATGCAGTGTTCTCGCCGGGTGCTGCACGTTGGTAAAAATGTACTTAAAAGAACTCACTATCAATGGCTTTAAGTCGTTCGCTAAAAAGAGCGAGTTGGAATTTTCTGCGCCTATTACGGCGATTGTAGGGCCAAATGGTTCAGGCAAAAGTAATGTAGCTGAGTCTTTTCGCTTTGTCCTTGGTGAGCAGTCGGTGAAGTCTCTGCGTGGAAAGAAGGGTGAGGATTTGATTTGGGGTGGTTCGGAATCAGTCTCGCGCGGCAACAGAGCTTCAGTCGAGATTTTGCTCGATAATACTACGCGAGCCTTTCCGCTTGATTTTGATACCATCAAAATCGAGCGTATCGTCAATCGCGACGGCCAAAATGAGTATTTGATAAATGATTCAGCTGTGCGTCTCAAAGATGTGCAAGAACTTTTAGCTGCTGCTAATATTGGCTCGACAGGTCACCACATCATCTCGCAAGGTGAAGCGGATAGAATTCTATCGTCGTCTTCCCGCGAGCGCCGAGAGATGATCGAAGACGCTCTTGGTCTCAAGGTCTATCAATACAAGAAAAACGAAGCTGAAAAGAAACTAGAAAAGACTAAAGAGAATATTGCGCAAGTCGAGTCGTTGCGTCGCGAACACGCGCCTCATTTGCGCTATCTAAAGAAGCAGGTGGAAAGAGTCGAGAAATCTTTAGCGGTACAGGCTGAACTAAAGACTTTGTATACTTCATATCTCAAGCGCGAGGATGTGTATCTCGCTTTTCATACCGATAGACTTACAGCGGCCCGCAGAGCGCCGGCCGCAGAGCTAGCTGCACTCCAAGATGAATTAGTCAAAGCAAAAACCTCTCTGCGCCAAGCTGAGATGGCAAAAGACACATCGGCAGTACTGCAAGCTGAAGAAACACTCGCCGCCGCCAGACGCGAGAGAGCATCACTACTACGCACTCTTGGTGCTGTTGAAGGGGAGGTGACGTACATCACTCGCAAGATAAAAGAATTGGAAAACACTCCCAAAAAGGAGGCGACAGAACTTGTCAGTATGTCGGCAGTAAGTGAACTGGTCGAAGGATTGGAGCCAGAAATCGAAAAAGCTCTGCTTCGCGAAGATATCGCCAGTGTGAAGCGAGCTTTAGAGAACGTACTCCATTCTTTGCGTCTTTTCCTTAAAAAAGCCGAACCAGCGACTGTCCAAAATGACACCAGCGCCCTAAAAAATGAACTAAAAGACACCGAAGAAAAGCGAGAGAAGCTAGCCTCTGACTACAAAGATGCTGAAGCCAAAGAAGCCAAGGCTGAGACTAATTATCAATCGCTAAAGGCAGCGATTGAAGCTGAAGCATCAGAAAGCCGAGCGGCGGAAAGAGCGGTCTTTGAATTGGTGGGGAAGGTCCGGCAGACCGAAACAGCCCTTGAGCAAATAGACCGAGAGCTTTCTGGTCTAGAGCGCGACCGCGAAGAATTTAAAAGAGAGTTGCAAGAAGCCGTGGCTCTTATTCAAAGTGCAGCGGCACATTATTTTAAACACGAAATTGTAGAAGATGGAGTAGTGGTCAGTAACGAAGTAATAGCAGCCGAAGATAGAAGTAAGCAGCATGAACGTCGTCGTGAACTAGAGAAATTAAAGATTCGCCTAGAAGAGCTGGGCGCGGGTGCTACCGAAGACGTAGTCGCCGAATATCAGAAGGCTGTCGAAAGAGATGAGTTTTTGGCGCGAGAAATTACCGACCTCACCACCTCAGTCGCCAATCTAGAAAATCTCATCAATGAACTCACGCTCCAACTCCACGAACGTTTTGTGGCTGGTATTGAAAAAATCGGCACGGAATTTAATCGCTTTTTTGTGTTGATGTTTGGCGGTGGTAGTGCAGCACTCAAGCGGGTCAAGCCAAAAATAAAAGTCATCAATGAAGATGGTGAGGAAGTCGATGGTGAAGGTGAGGAAACCGCCGAAGGCGTGGAGCTAGATATCGCATTGCCAAACAAGCGAGTGAAAGGGCTTGAGATGCTTTCCGGTGGTGAGCGTGCACTTACATCGATCGCTCTTATCTTTGCGATGAGTCAGATCAATCCACCGCTGTTTATCATTCTTGATGAGACTGACGCTGCCCTTGATGAGGCCAATAGTCGTCGCTATGGCGATATGATTGAAGCTTTGGCTAAGAAGTCTCAGCTCATACTCATCACCCACAATCGCGAGACCATGAGCCGTGCTGGTATTCTCTATGGTGTGACGATGGGTAGTGATGGTGTGTCTAAGCTTCTATCGGTGAAGTTTGAAGAAGCTGCTGCGGTAGCCAAATAATTATGCCCGAAAAACCTTCAGTCAACAAAATGTCCCGCCGGAGGTTTTTAGGAGCCGCTGTGGCAACGGCTGGAGTGGCAGCTATCGGCGCAAAGTCTGTCTACGAATACGATGTGTCTAAAAATGAAGGAGAAGACTTATTGCCAGAGGTGTCAACAGAATCAGCAGAGATAGTTGAGATCAAAGAAAGACTTACGGATTCATTCTGGTTTAATTCTCTTAAAGAGGAATTTGCGCCAACTTTGGCACGAGATTTAGAAATTTTTAATGAGCGTTTGGCAAAGATTGAGGGAATGGAAAATTTTTCTGTTCAAAAAATTGATGATGAAATTATTCGAGAAGGAGTGGAGGAATACATTGTGGGTATCGTATTTGCTGAATCGAGAGGAGATATTGAGGCAAAGAACGGGGAAGCTTTTGGTCCGTACCAATTAACTGAGGGTGTTTGGAAAGAGCATGCCAGAGAGGAAAGTGATAGAGATTCTGTAGCCTCTCAAGCCGAAGTTGCGGGTAAATTATTCGAACAAGCCTACCGTCACATAACTAATAAGTGTCAGGATGCTCTCAAGAATATCACGAACACTTGCTTTTCAGGCAATGAAAATGATATGAAGAAATTCTTTCTTCTGCCTGCTCTTATTAATTCCAATACTGCCGGCATGGGTTATATTGCTAATATTATCAACTGGTTTAATAAAGAATATCTAGCAGATTCTGGCATGGATGGACTGACTGATAAATTGGAATTAAAGACAAAAGAGCAAAACATAAAACCAAGCGGTTACGATGTATTTTATATAATGACACTGCTGGCGTATAACGTTTATATAGAACGACAGAAACAAGAAAAAAAAGAGGGTGATCCTGATGGTTGGTACGATTGGTACGGCGATCATTCATATAAATATACGTATCGTGTTTATGCGGCGAAGGAATTACAAGATGGCTTTTTGGATAAGCAGAGAAGTTAGTTTGGTAAAATTTGTTAAATGAGAAAAGCGGGGCG